>ERZ791934.216-NODE-216-length-81414-cov-27.358153_pt1 | contig 81414 bp, 80 predicted proteins | sample MGYA00510125_ERZ791934 | MGnify/ENA primary metagenome ERZ791934 (study PRJEB30046, sample SAMN00993240) | human gut metagenome | study: EMG produced TPA metagenomics assembly of the A metagenome-wide association study of gut microbiota in type 2... | reverse complement strand
GGAGCAGCAGGCGGCGTCACTTTACCGGCAGGCACAGGCCCTGCTGGCTCCGGAGGCCAAATTGCTCTCCACAAGCCGTGAGGCATTGATCGATCAAATGAGGGACAGCCTGCTGGTCAGGGAACTGGTCGTGGGAGACACAGTGCTCTTTGCCGCCACAGAACCCTACGCAGGCCCCGGCGATTTTACCCTTCGCGCCGGCATTATCCAGTCCATTGACCCGGAACGCAAAACCTGCTCCGTACGGGGACGTTTTTTCCCGATGGATGATGTTCCCCTTCACTATGTACTGGGGCGGTATGATTTGGACTTGCATGAGACGCACTACGGCGTCCCCTGTGTCCGGCCTCTGCTGGGAGAACACCCTGAGCTGGCAGAGCGGTATCTGAGGGAGGCGGAGGCGAAGTGGAATGCCAGTTATGGGCAGCCAACAGTCACAACGGAGGCCTCGCCCGGCCCCATATTGGGAGGACTCGGGAGATGACAGATGAGAATATCAGGGTGCTCAAGGTGGCGCCCGGTAAAGCGCCGGAGGCCGTCGCCATCCCCAACACCCTGGAGGCTATGCAGCAAATGGTGGGCGGGTACATTGAGGTCATCCCCCTGGAAGACGTCTGCCTGGTGTGCAATGAGGAGGGCAAGCTGATGGGGCTGCCCGGCAGCCGCAGACTGGGGGATGACATCATTGCCGGCACCTTCTTCCTGGCCGGGGATACCCCGGACGGACACTTCTGTTCCCTGACCCAGGAGCAGGCAGACCGCTGGGGCCAGCACTTTGCCCAGCCGGAGGTATTCCAGCCCGATGAGGTAGAGAGGAAGATCCATATTGAATTCTACACAATGTAGGCGGTTGTACTGCAGCCTGCTGGCGTTGACACTGATATTTCTTCTGCGGACGCCGGCGCTGGCTATAACCACAAGTGAAATGAACGAGCCAATTACTGTCCAGCAGTGGGCGGCCATGCTGTGCAAGGGCACCCTCCATGAGTTCGGGCACTTTCTGGACAGCGTCCTGGGAGTCCCATCTGAGAGCTGCTTCTTTTACGAGGCGGAGGCCGGGGCGGCCTCCGCCTTTTTGCGGGCCTACGCAGGGACAAGCTGCCGGGAATACTTCGCGGATTATTTTTCTTATTACGTGACCAACTACGATGATACAGAAAAGGCGGCGCAGATGGAGCGCCTGACGCTGGAGACCTTTGCGTTTTTCTCCCAGATGGAAGCAGGCGGCTGGCAGCTTTAAAGCAGGCTGAATGACTAATGATGGAGGTGAACCTTATGGAAAAAACGGAACTGACGGTGAGCATGGAACCGGAGCGGCTGGACGCGCTCCGGTATTTTCTTGCCGCCAAGAACAAACGCACACCTCAGGTAGAGCTCCAGCGTGCGTTGGAGGAGCTGTACGAGACCTACGTCCCGGCGGAGACCCGGGCCTATCTGGATGCCAAGTGCCGTCCAAACCGGCCGCGCCCCAGACGGACAGCTGCCAAAACTGCCCGGCAGCAGAGCGCGGAGCCGCTGGACGGCAGCGGCTCCGCGCAATAATGGGTAAGGAGTGCGGCATAATGAATGTGAAGCGATTGTGTGGATTCGCTCTTGCGCTCCTTTTGGCCTTCCGCTGTATGGCCCTCCCGGCCGCTGCATCAGGCCGGTTCGCTGATGTGCCGGCGGATTCTGTGTATGGTGAAAGCGTAGCCTACCTGGTGGAGCACGGGATTACGAGGGGAGCAGGGAATCATTGCTACTGTCCGGAGCGGCCTGTTACAGTAAGCGAATGGGCGGTTCTGCTGTTCAGAGCGTTGGACGGAAGCGGCCTGGACAGCTACCCGTCGGATAAGCAAGCCGAGTTCTGTATCCAGCAGTGCTATCAAAAGGGGTGGCTGGATGTGCGGGAGGTCTTGTCGCCTGAGACGGTGCTCTGCCGTGGAAACCTGCTGCTCAGCGCCTTTCGTGCGTTTGGATTGCCGGTATACGATTCCACGCTTTATGGAGATGCACCAATGTCGCCCCTGGAAAATGCGCTGCGCGTTGGCCGAGCGCTGGAGCTATGTCCGGAGGGAGCGTCCCCATCCGAAGAAATGACCCGTGGAGATGCTGCGGTGCTGCTGCACACCCTCCTGACCCAAACGCTTGAGGTTGCCACCCCTCCGCTGCTCAATGAGCTGGATATCCAGGCTGAGTCCTCAGCCGATCTCAACCGTTTTCTTTTGGAGATAAACCGGGTACCGGCTCCTATCCTGCAAGCCTTCTGCGCGGCGGGATGGGAATTTCATGTGGCGCCCGCATACATGCAAGCCTACAGTGAGCGGCGCGGTACGGACTATGGCGGGCTTACCGTCTATGCAGAGAAGCGGATCTATGTATCAGCAAGCGTCTCTGTAATCCATGAGTTTGGGCATTTCCTCGCCTGGGAGCTCGGCTTTCCGCCAGAGCATGACGCGCTCTATTGTGCGGAGCAGGAGTCCGCGCGCACCGTTTTGCGGGACTATGCTGTGACCAACAGCCAGGAATACTTTGCGGACTACTTCTCCTTTTGGATTCGGAATTCGGACGACAAGTCGGAAATGGAACGGCTCAAGGCAGCAACTCCGCAGACCTATGCGTATTTCGCCGCCCTGGAAGCCTGCGGCTGGACAGGCAGTTCGTAACCATCTGCGGGAAGGATGGGCTGTATGGTTCAGGGGTGCCCGGCTGGTTGCCTGCCCAGAGCCCCGTGCGCGCCCTGTGTGCCGGTTTCAGGCGAAGAGAGGGCAGGGCTCCGCCTGGCCGAAAACCGCCCCGTTGGGGCCGGTGTCGCCCTGATTTGGGGCGTTCGATTTTAGTACTAGGATAAAGAACCGCCGTGGTGAACCCCGGCGCTCCGGCCACAAAGCCCCGCAGTGCGGGGCTTTTCCCAGGTTCAGGTACCGCCGTCGGTAAAGGCCCGTTCCGGGGTTTGGAGCGGTGGTACGTTTGAAAAAGCACGGTGTTGTAGGGGCTTGAGGCCCTTTTGCACCGCCGTGGCGAACGAGGAGGAAGCATGGACGAGGAAAACAGGCTGAAAATCACCCTCTGGCTCAAGCCGGGCATCGTCCGCCGGATGGACGGCTGGCTGGAGGAGGACAACTGCAAAAGCCGCGGGGAGTTTGCCGAAAAGGCCCTGCGGTTCTACATGGGCTACCTGGCCACGGAGGACACCTCGGAGTACCTCTCCCGCGCCCTGGTGGACACCCTGCGGGGTACATTGGCGGACAACGAAAACCGGCTGCGCACCTTGTTGTTCAAGCTGTGCGTGGAGGTGAACATGATGGGTCACACCGTGGCCGCCCACTTCCGCGCTGATCCGGTAAACCGCCGGGAGCTGCGGGCCTTTGCAGTGGACGAGGTGCTGCGCACCAATGGGAAGATCAGCTTTGACGACGCGCTGGATCTCCAGCGACAGGTCTACCCTGACGGATGAGCCACATCCGCTTCATGTCCCCCTACCTGAAGGGCGGCAGAGATGCGGCCAAGCTGTCCAACCGAACCCGCTACATCGCCACCCGTCCCGGCGTGGAGGTGCTCAGGGGTGAGCACAGTGAACAGCCTGCAACAAAAAAGCAGCAGGCTTATATCCAACGTCTGCTGCGGGACTTCCACGGCGCGGACGAGCTGCTGGAGTACGAGGACTACCGCAATGCACCCACGCAGGGGAACGCAAACGCCTTCATTCGCCAGGTGCAGGAGGACTTTGCGGAGCCCATGAGCCGGATGGAGAACTACCTGGACTACGTGTCCCACCGCCCCGGCGTACAGCTGGACGGTGAGCACGGTCTGTGGTGCGCCGGGGGCAAGGTGCGCAACCTCTCCCAGGCCGTCCGGGAGGTGGCGGAGCACACCGGAAGCGTGTGGACGCCGGTGGTGGCCATCCGCCGGGAGGACGCGGAGCGGCTGGGCTACAATGACGCGGACAGCTGGCGGCACCTGGTGTGCGCCTGTGCGCCGGAGATCGCCAGGGGGTACAAAATCCCGCTGGAGCACCTGCGCTGGTACGCCGCCTTCCACCGCAAGGAGGACAGCGTCCATATCCACATGGTGGTGTTCTCCTCCGATCCCAAGGAGGGCTACCTCACCAGGCAGGGTATCCAGCAGGTGAAGTCCGCCTTCGGCCGGCGGATCTTCCAACAGGATTTGCTCCACGTCTACGAACAGAAAACCGAATACCGGGACGCTCTGGGCCGGGATGCGGAGCGCACCATGGCAGAGCTGATCACCCAGATGGAGACTGGCCAGCTCCAAAATGAAAACCTGGAGCGGCTGGTGCTGGAGCTGGCCCAGCGGCTGCACAACACCCAGGGCAAAAAAGTCTACGGCTACCTGCCACCCAAAACCAAAGCATTGGTGGATGCCATCGTGGATGAGCTGGCAAAGGACGAGCGCGTAGCAGCCGCCTACAACCTGTGGAACCAGATGCGGGAGGAGGTATGCCGCACCTATTCTGAGCAGCTGCCGGAGCGCCTACCTCTTTCCAAACAGAAGGAGTTCAAGGCCGTGCGCAACATGGTCATACGGGAGATGCTCCGGCTGGGGCGGGGGGAGCATCCCACAGCAGATGAGATGGTATACATGCCCACACCGTCGGGCACATCGCCTGCACCATCCGATGTGCAGCGTAGGGTACATCACCCACAGCAGGAGGCCGCACACCACCAGCATACACAGACACATTGGGCGGTATCCCACGCGGATACCGCCCAATGTGTCCTCATGCTGTTCCACAACATGGGCCGCATCTTCCAGGAGCAGTCCGCCGCAGATACCATCCAGGCCGGCCTGCACATCGACAAGAAGCGTCGCCGGATGCTCCGGGAGAAGCGTATGGCCCTAGGACATAAGGCGGATGACCATGAGGAACTGCGGATGAACTAGTGGGGCTCGGATCAGTCCAAGCCCCAACTTCAACTATTCATCCAACTTGTGAAAGGAGTCGAGTCGAAGCTCCCGCTTCAACTCATCCTCCGTGGGCAGATAGGTTTTGTACTTGGAGGTGAAGATCTGGGTGTTGTTTTCCGGCAGCGTATAGCGTACCACCGCGTCGTTTTTCTCCGCACACAGCACAATGCCAATGGGCGGATTGTCCCCTTCATTCATCATCTCACGGGTGTAGTAGTTCACATGCATCTGCATCTGGCCGATGTCCTGGTGGGTCAGGGTATCTGTTTTCAGATCGATCAGCACAAAGCACTTGAGGATGTAGTTGTAAAACACCAGGTCAATAAAGAAACTCTGCCCGTCCAGAGTAAACCGCTTCTGGCGGGAGACGAAGGAAAAACCGCGGCCCAGTTCCAGGAGAAACTGCTGGAGGTGATCAATAAGGGCCTGCTCCAGATCACTCTCGTAGACATGGGTATCCGGCTGGATCTGAAGGAATTCCATGACATAGGGATCCTTGACGATCTTCTCGTACTCAGGCTTGGGTTCTCTGCGCTGAATCTCCGCAGCGACGGACGCCTTGTCCTGGCTGGCCAGGATCCACTGGTAATACATGGTGTTGATCTGGCGCTCCAGCTGACGCACACTCCAGGCCGATTTGGCACACTCCTCCGCATAGAATGCGCGTGCCTTCTCGTCTGATATACGCATCAGCAGGCGGTAGTGGGACCAGCTCAATTCGCTCCACAGTGTGGAGCGAATTGGGAACGTGCAATAGAACTGGCGCATATTTCGGAGCCCCTGCACACTGAAGCCTTTTCCGAATTCAGCAGTCAGTTTTGCGGAGAGGTATTCTAAGAGCCTGATTCCGTACTCCGCCCGGTCATTTTCTCCACACGCTTTGTAGATCTGCTCTCCGATCTCCCAATAGGCGGTCACCATGGCGGAGTTGACCGCTTTGGCTACGGAGTGCTGGGCAGTCACAATGGAGCCGCGGATGGCGTGGTAGGTCTGCTCTGGGCTGACAGTTAAAATCTCATCCTGCTTGTTCATGGTCAGCCTCCTGGCACAGTCAAATTCTGTTTCTTTTATTTTACACAATCCAGGGAAAGACAGCAACCAAAACCGAGGTGATTTCTCACGGGAACCTATATCCACTTTACCTCTGAACAGAAGGAGCAGGCCAACTCCGTTGATCTGGAGGAGTTCCTGCGGCGGCGGGGGGAGAAGCTGCTCCGCGCTGGGCGGGAGTCCCGGCTGGCCAGGATCCGTCATATTACTGTCCGGGGCAGCGAATGGTACGACCATATTGCCCGGCGGGGCGGCCACGCGGTCAGTTTTGTCCAGCACTTTTACGGAACAAGCTACCAGGAGGCCATGGAGCTCCTGCTGGGAAAGGAGTTGGGGAAGGCATATCCCGCCGCGCAGCCAAAGCGGGAGGAGCAGCCCAGGCCCTTCGCCCTGCCGACGCCCCACACCGATATGCGCCGAGTGTATGCCTATCTGATGAAGCAGCGCCACATCAGCCGGGAGGTGGTCACCCACTTTGCTCGGGCTGGCTTGCTGTACGAGGACGCGAAGTACCACAACTGCGTCTTTGTGGGTACGGACGAGCAGGGCGCCCCCCGCCACGCCCATAAGCGGAGCACCAACAGCCAGGGCAAGTCCTTCAAGGTCAACGTGGAGGGCAGCAGGCCCCAGTACAGCTTCCGCCACGTGGGACAGGACGGCCTGCTCTATGTGTTTGAGGCCCCGATTGATCTGCTGAGTTTCCTCACGCTGTACCCGGACAGATGGCAGGAGCACAGCTATGTGGCCCTGTGCGGTACCGGCGGCCAAGCCATACATTGGATGCTGGAGCAGAACACCTGCCTCCGGGATGTGGTGCTCTGCTTGGATCACGACGAGCCGGGACAGACGGCGGCCAAGCGCCTCGAGGAAGAGTTACAGGGGGCAGGATACCACAGCGGCATCCTGCTCCCTGTGCATAAGGACTGGAACGACGACCTGGTGCAGGGGCCGGCCATGGTCGGCACTGCCATGACCATAGGGCAGAGTATGTAGGCCGCAGAGGCGCACCGCCCGCCAGGGGGATGGTACGCCCTGCCGCTGAACCGGGGGCCGGTTCATTTTGGACCGCCCAGAAGGTCACACTGGAAGGTAATCTAAATACAGAGAACTAACAACAAGAAGGGAGATGGCCGCTGTGAACAACGACACCTGGATGCTGATCCTCCTGCTGGCGGTGGTATTCGGCGCCCTGGCCGCCATTACCACCTTTTCCGGCCGGGGCAGCCTGGACAGCATCAAGAGCAAAACCGTGGGTGACGGCCAGCACGGAACCGCCCGCTGGGCCACACCAGGGGAAATCAAGAAGACCTTCCGCTCCGTCCCCTTCCAGCCTGCGCTGTGGCGGAAAGGAGAACGCCTCCCGAGCGCACAGGGGCTGGTGTTGGGCTGTACCGGAAAGAAAGGGCAGCTCACGGCCCTGGTGGATTCGGACGACATTCACTGCCTCATGATCGGCGCCTCCGGCGTGGGCAAGACCGCCTTCTTCCTGTATCCCAACCTGGAATATGCCTGCGCCAGCGGCATGAGCTTCTTTGCCAGTGACACCAAGGGTGGTGCGACACGTTCCTGACTGAAAAGGTCAGGCGTGGAGCCAAAAGAAATCAGAAGATTGAAAGGAGCTTCTGAACAGGTTTCATAGAACTGATTGTTCGACAGGTGGAATGACGGAGTAACGCCCCGAAACGCCTGCTCTAATCCTCCGAATGGCATGACGGTTATCAAGAACTGGATTGTCATAAGCTCGGTGAAGTCGGCTGAGAGCACACCCTAAAGACGCAGAAATGTGGCACAGGAACAGCGAACCAGAGGTGGTCGAGTGTGTGATAGGCCGGGAGTCCAGCAATATCTATGGTTAGAATCGTGTGCGGGGACAACGCACATGAGACGTATCCTTGAGTGTACGGGTCTAGATAGTGTATTCGTCTAACTGGCGAATCTCACCAGCGAGTGAGGTCTGTGGGGATAAGTAAAACTCGCCCTTTATGAAAGTCCCTGCGCCGTTACAGGCGGCGGCAAGCAGACAGGCTTATAGAGGAGACCTACGGATATTGATTACGGATAGAACAATCGGAACGTGGAAAGCCGGCAGCGTGGAGAACTTGATTTCTATGAAGCGCCGGCAGGGAAAGTCTTGCGGGATATAACCTGCCCTTATGCCGGGGAATGTGGTGGCACAGTACCAATGAAGCGGGGCTAATAAAACCGTGGAGGGATAGCCACTAGTCAGTGTTTTACATTAAAGCAATCTTACAGTTCATAATGACACAAGTCATTCTGCATAAGGTTCGAGTATGACTAAGAGAGGCACACCTTCAGGAAATTTGGAGTGAGCCGACTTATGGCAGCCAAGAAACCGAAGAAAAATCAGTCACTACGTAACAACGAATATTATGACACCCAAAACCGCTTTGACGAACTCTATCAGGCCAGCCAACAGGGAAAATGCTTCACGCAGTTGATGGAGCTGATTACCAATGAGGAAAACATCATGCTGGCATACCGCTCTATCAAAAAGAACAAAGGAAGCAAGACAAAGGGGACAAATGACTCTACCATTATCCAAATGGGAGAAAAGAACCCAGATGAGTTGATTCCCTATGTTCGGAAAAGACTGCAAAATTTCCAGCCCCATGCGGTCCGCAGAGTAGAGATACCAAAACCGGATGGGCGATTACGCCCTCTCGGAATACCCACAATAGAGGACCGTATCATTCAGCAGTGTATCAAACAGGTACTGGAACCAATCTGTGAAGCAAAATTTCACAAACACAGCTATGGGTTTCGTCCAAACCGCAGCGCGCATCACGCTATCGCAAGGGCAATGTTTCTGGCAAATCGAGTGCACTTTCATTTTGTAGTTGATGTCGATATCAAGGGGTTCTTTGACAACGTCAGCCACGGAAAACTATTGAAACAACTCTGGACACTAGGCATACAGGATAAGCAATTGCTATGCGTCTTGTCCAGGATGCTGAAAGCACCCATTGCCGGAATCGGCATACCAGGTAAGGGTGTGCCACAGGGTGGAATCCTCAGCCCATTATTGGCAAATGTCGTCCTAAATGAGCTGGACTGGTGGATATCCGGCCAGTGGGAAACCTTCCCCTCCCGCAAGCAGTACAAAGACCCAATGGGGCGGTATAGGGCGCTGAAGTCCGCGGGCTTGAAGCAGGTTTTTATCGTCCGCTACGCTGATGACTTCAAGCTCTTTTGCAAAACAAGGGGCGAGGCGGAGCGTATTTATATCGCAACTCAAAAATGGCTGATGGAGCGATTGGGCCTGGAGATTAGCCCGGAGAAGTCCAAAATCGTCAATTTGAAGAAGCGGTGGTCGGACTTTCTGGGTTTCAAGCTGAAACTGCGTCCCAAAAGTGGAAAATGGGTGGTCAAGTCTCAAATGACAGAAAAGGCGTTTCACAAGTGCAAGGATACCATCCGAGGAGCAATCCGGCGGATAGGCAAAGAGCCAAGCACGCCCAGCGTTATGCAGTTTAATGCCACCGTACTGGGTCTGCACAACTATTATAAAGCAGCAACCTACGTATACACAGACTTTGACCGTATTGCCTTTGATGTCAGAAAGAGCCTTCTATGCAGAACGAAAAGATACCGAAGCAACACGGGCCTGCGAAGCCAGGCGTTTCAGCAATTCTACGGACACTTCAATGGTAAAATTTTCTACGTGGCAAAACTGGCGTTGTTCCCCATCAACGGAGTCAAGACTAAGCCACCAATGTGTTTTTCGCAGGATATATGCAGCTACACAGAGGTAGGCAGAGCAAAAATCCATGCGCTGCAAAATGCGGTGAATCCCTATATACTGCGGCAGCTCATGGAAAATCCCATACAGGGAGCAAGTACAGAACTGAACGACAACCGGATATCTATGTTTGTGGCACAGCATGGTAAATGTGCAGTCAGTAAGGAACCGCTGACATTGGGGAACATGGTTGTTCACCATATCACGTCAAAACAGGCGGGCGGCGGAGACAATTACGCAAATCTAATCCTCGTCACGCCGGATGTACATCAGTTAATTCATGCCAAAGTAGAAGAAACTATACAGAAGTATCTGAACAAGCTGAAATCCTGCAAGCTGAATATGGCCCGACTGAACAAACTAAGGGAATTGGCTGGCAACTGTAAAATTGTAAATAGGTAAACATTGATGGGGCGCCGTGTGATGGAAAACTATCGCGCACGGTGCTAAGCGGGGGAAAATCTGGAGATGACGTCAAAGGATTACCTATCGCAAAACCTGGCAAGGAACTACGGTGCTATTGCCAATAAGTATTACGATTATAAAATTTCCGTGATTGACCTTCGCAATCCGACCAGATCAGATGGTAATAATCTTCTGACGTTAATCAACCGCTATATGGATTTGGCTCAGGAAGATCCCAGCAATCTGGCTGCCAGAGCAAAGGCCGAAAAGTATGCCAAAATTCTTGCCAAGACCATAGTTAATCCCGATGGTGACGCTTCTTCTTATGGCCAAAATGCTTTTTTCTATGATGCAGCAGAAGGATTGCTTACTGCTGTGGTACTTTTGTTAGCAGAATATCTTCCACCAACAAAAGAAGATTCCAGTGAGAGAAGGCATATCGTTTCGGTGTTCAAACTGGTGCAGGATCTGCTGGAGTCCCCTGGGCCAAGGCAAAAAAACTACTTCCAGCAGCTAATGGGGAAACTCCCCGATAATCACAAAGCGAAATGGTTTGCAGGAGCCGCACTCAACACCTCGGACCAGGCAATGGCGTCTGTCATGTCCACGGTTCTGTCCCGTCTGAATGCATTTCTTGACAGTGAGCTGGAGCAGGTTATTTGCTTTGACAGCGCCATTGACGCGGAGACATTCGCCAGTGAGAAATGCGCTATCTTCCTGATCCTGCCGGAAGAGGATACAACCAAAAACTTCATGGCCGGACTGATGATTCAGAACCTTAGCCGAGAACTATTTGCTGTTGCCGATGAGAACGGCGGAAAACTAAAAAACCGCGTGGTGTTGTTCTGTGACGAGCTTGGTACCATGCCGCCCTTTGATATCTTGCCTCTATTCTCCGCCGGGCGCTCCAGGCGATTGACCCTGGTGCCGATCATCCAATCGTTGGCTCAGCTTGAAAAGAACTACGGTAAGGAGGGCAGCGAGATTATTCAGGACAACTGTCAGGATACGATCTTTGGCGGTTTTGCGCCCGGCAGCCAGACTGCCGAAGTGTTGTCCAAGAACCTCGGCACCCGCACGGTGCAGTCCGGCTCTGTGAGCCAGAGCAAGAATGATCCCAGCCAATCTCTGCAGATGGTGGAGCGGCCCCTGATGACTCCGGACGAATTGAGGTCCATTCCCAAAGGCCACTTTGTTGTGATGAAAACAGGCTGCCATCCGATGCAGACTCGACTTCGCCTCTTCCTGGAATGGGGCATTACCTTCGAAAAAGAGGGATACACTGTGCCTGCACGGGAAAACGCACAGGTTCACTACGCTGGGCGAAAGGAGTTGGAGGATAGTATCCTATGCCGTTCAATGAAAAATGCGGAATCAAAAAAAGCAGATGGCGCACCACCGCAAAATGGCGGACAGGGGATGACGGAAGCGGATGACCATGTGCACCCCTCCGATGATTCAAGCCTGAGAACATAATAGGAGGTGAACCAGGTGGGTTATTTTGAATCGATCTATGCGGACACTGAATTGCCTCATCGGTGCAAGACCGTTTACATATATCTTCGTGATCGGGCCAATGCATCCGGATCCTGCTGGCCGGGCATTAAGACAATCGCCTCTGATCTCGGCTTGTCACGTAGCACTGTGAAGAGAGCGATCAACGAGTTGGAGCGCAAAGGGTTCCTGCTAAAGAACCCCAGGTTCCGCACAAATGGCAGCCATACCTCAAACCTATACACTGTGAGGTAAAGTGAAAAAGTGGTTTGTACCATATCCTAGTACAAACCACTTTTTCTTAAATAACTTGCCGCCAAGGGGCTTATGCGCCTTGGCGTTGGACCGAGGGTGGGTTCATTATGGTCCCCCCAGAAGATCCCACTCTATCGGAGAAGATAGTACAGAGAATAGTCTTACATCTATGTTTGCGGATAACTTCAATTTTAGGCATAAACAAATCAAACGTATGAGACTGCTATTCTATGTTCCTATCCAAGCCAGCGAAGAACTCATCATAAGAGCAACTGTAAATTTTCCTCAATTCAATTAACACACTTGCCCGGATATTCAGCTCCCCTGACTCATATTTGGCATAGGCAGTTCGCCCAATGTCGCAGCCTCTACGCTGCAATTCGGCACAGAGTTTCTCCTGGGAGATGCCATACTGATCCCGCAGCCGCCTGAGGTTAGAGCCCATGTTGCGGTCACGACGGATTTTTTGCTCCATCTGCGCATCCTCCATTGACCAGTATTGGTTGCAACCGCATTTATTCTACGGTACAATGATGGCAAATATTGTCCGTGATACTGGTCAGCCTTTGGCGGGCGAATATAGGCGAGTGGAGCATATACAAATGGGGAAATTGGGTTAGCAGCGGATGATGAATACAGAGTAAGTATTCCCATGGATAATGAAGTGCGGTGCGCTCAAAGGGGGAGTTTGATGATTGTAATAGTCTGTTTGGACGATAAAGGCGGCATGATGTTCAATCACCGTCGGCAAAGTCGGGACAAGATTCTCTGTGAGCAGATCTTAAGATTGACGAAGCACGCTGTTTTACACATGAGCCACTATTCCGCTGGATTATTTTCTGATTTTAGTCATTCTGATCTGACAGTCTCGGACACTTTCCTACGAGATGCCGGCAATGGGGACTTCTGCTTTGTCGAAGATGCCGCATTGGCTCCGGTCGAGCAACGCATTGAAAAACTGATTATTTTCAAGTGGAACCGAACCTATCCAGCTGATCGGTATTTTGATTTGAAGCCGTATGAAGGAGCATGGCATCTTGCTCTGTCAAGCGACTTTGCCGGCAGCTCACACGAAAGAATCACTATGGAGGTATTTGAACGGTGAAACAGAAAGTTACATCTATCTTCCTGCTGGCAACTCTTGTTCTTTCCCTCTTAGTTGGTTGTTCGACGGACGAAGGCAACTCTTCCAATTACCCGGTTGAATCTCCATCCAGTGTATCCTCAGGAATTGTAGGAAGTCCGCAATCTACTGATAGTGTAGAGCAGTCATCTGCCGACGCGGATGACTCCGGTGTAGAGGCTGAGGATCCGTCTGGGTCGAATGGACAGAGCAATATGACCGGCCAAGAGATTGACCAACCAGTTTCCTCGACTCTTCCAACTGAAATTGCTGCTGCCACCAGTTTTTCACTTTCCGATGTTAAGCCTTATAGTGGATCGGCTTATGTTGCAATCAATGGAAATATCCCTTATTTCACATCTTCTGAACTGACAACAACTTCTTTTGAGCTGTATAGCGCTCTCGACTCGCTCAGCCGGTGCGGCACCGCATATGCCTGCATAGGGCAGGATCTGATGCCTACCGAGGAACGCGGATCTATTGGATCGGTCAAGCCTTCCGGCTGGCACACTGTGCGGTATAATGGTGTTGTTGACGGGAATTACCTCTACAATCGCTGTCACTTGATCGGCTTCCAACTCTCGGGAGAGAATGCGAATGAGAGGAACTTGATCACTGGAACCAGATATTTGAACATTGATGGAATGCTACCTTTCGAGAATATGGTTGCCGACTATGTTCAGGAAACGAACAACCATGTTCTCTACCGCGTCACGCCCGTCTTTGAAGGGGACAACCTACTGGCTGCCGGAGTCCTGATGGAAGGTTACTCCGTTGAGGATGATGGTGATGGCATCTGCTTCTGTATCTTTGCCTACAATGTGCAGCCGGGGGTGACGATCAACTATGCAACGGGAGACAGCGCCCTAGACGGAGTTGCTTCCACTTCAGGTTCAGATCCATCGGTTGTCCAGGAACCTTCTTCTGATACCCAAGCCGGAACATCAACCGTTGAGGCACATTATGTTTTGAACAACAACACGAAGAAGTTCCACCTGCCATCATGTTCCAGTGCAGATGATATCAAAGCATCCAATAAAGAGGAGTATTACGGCTCTCGGGATGAGCTGATTTCTATGGGGTATGACGCATGTAAGCGGTGTAATCCATGATGCTCCAAGCAACAAACCGAAGCGTTTGAACGAAGTAATGTGGGACCATAATCGTCGCATATTAAGAAGATCCACTCCGCGGTCAATCGGGCAGATAACGATCTGGAGCAGCATGGATATCTGAAAAGCCTGCCCGCCAAGGAGCGAACGGAAACAGCACCTCCAATCTCTATACTATGAAATGAAAGGGAAAGTGGTTTGTACCAAAATGTTGTACAAACCACTTTCCTACCCATGTTAATTTCCATACTTTTGCCAAAGGAAAATTGCACCCATACGGTGGACCCATGGGCAGTTCATTGTGAAACACCCAGAAGGACTCACTCGAACGGAGACTTTAGAGCAGAGAAAAGACATACACACTTAAGACAGTAGGGATTTGCCGGGAATAGGGGTCCGGCAAATCCCTGTTTTTTATTTGATAAAAAACTTATGCGTTCGCATGAATTTCCTCGCTTTTCGCAATGAGATATGTTATAATGAGCCCGTACTTTTGCAACCATTTTGTATTGAAGACGAGGTGCAAAAAATGGCGGTGTCTTATAAAAAGCTGTTTAAGATTCTCATTGACCGAGATATGAAGAAAAAAGAGTTCCGAGATTTTGTCGGCATCAGCTATTCTACAATGAGTAAACTGGAAAAAGGCGAGAATACAACAGTTGAGGTCTTGGAAAAGATATGTCTCAAGCTCGGTTGCGGGATCGACGACATCATGGAAATTATACCTGACAGTCCTAATAATGGGACAGGGAAAAGTGTAGAGTAATATTGGGGAGGACCAATCAGCAGGATGAAAAGAAAAGAATATAGCGCTGGTGCAGTGAAGATGTCCTTCTGGTTTATTGAATTCCGCAAGGTTGTTCAGCTTCTTCATGATGGAAAAACAATTGAAGAGATAAAAACGCTCGCGCAGAACGAGAATATCTTTGCAGCTCCAACCGCACTGCGCTCTAATCAGATATATAGCACCGTTGCCGGGAGAATAAGATCGTTGGATCAGAGTTTCATTCCATTCTTCCTGTCCGGTGACCTTGCAACACAGAAACTCTATGCATTGATTGCAGCAATGGCGTATGACACACTCTTCTTTGATTTTGTCTACGAGGTCATCCGAGAAAAGATGATCGTCGGCAGCAACGAGCTGACAGACAGTGATGTGCGAGTCTTTTTCAAAGACAAGCAGCAGCAAAACGAAAAAGTGGCCGGATGGACAGTCGCAACCTTGGTTCGCTTGGGGCGTTGTTATAAAACGATGCTCTACGAAGCCGGGGTAATTGATAAATCGAAAACGGCCAGAACAATATTGAAACCAATCTTCGACCCGGAGCTGTCCCGTTGGTTGGAGCAAAATGATATGGCAATCTACGAGAAGGCACTGACGGGGGTGAAGTAATGGATTTAACAGCAAGGCTTGATGCGATGGAGGCAGCAATCAAAAAACCTTCCTTCCGGCAGAGCAGCGGAAAGGCTAATGAGGTCAACTACTGGATTTTTGATTATCCGCCAGAGAAGGAACTGGAAGTCCGTGAGCGGATCGAGTATATGAAGAACAAAAACCAGAAAGGTACTGACGAATATCAATTGGTTGTCTTTGACCTTTACGACATTATCATTGACTTCTTGGAGCGCAAGAATTTTATAGATAAGTGTTACGACTTTGAGAAGCAGCGGGGCTTCGGGCGGATCGTAAAGGCAGTCAGCAACTCCATGAAGGTAAGCGAAAATGACAGCCTGGTTGTTCAGTATATTCAAGAGCATACACCTGAAAACGCCATTGTATTTTTGACTGGAGTCGGAAAATGCTATCCGCTTTTGCGTTCTCATAATGTGCTCAACAATCTTCATCAATCGTACCTTCGCGCCCCGGTGGTAATGTTCTTCCCTGGCACATACAACGAGCAAGAATTGATTCTCTTCAACGAGATTAAAGACGATAACTACTATAGAGCCTTCAGGCTTGTGAAGTAATGGAGGTCGTGCAATGCAAATCAAAGAAATGTTTGCCAAGAAAATCGATAGAGAGATTCAAGGCGTTATAATTGTCGGACAAGGCGAGGATTCCAATGTCTCGCAGGAACTTGAAGAATATGTTGTCACCCGCGAGCTGCAAAAGCATTTTGCCGATTTCTACGCTTCTTATAAGAAGGGCATTGTGGGGACTACCCCAAAAATGGGCGTTTGGATTTCCGGTTTCTTTGGAAGCGGTAAATCTCACTTTTTGAAAATACTCTCCTACCTTCTGGAGAACCGTCAGGTGAGCAGCAAAAAGGCGCTTGACTACTTCATCGACGATAAAAAGATCATCGACCCGATGGTACTTGCCGATATGAAGCTGGCCGCCGAGACCCCTACCGATGTCATTCTGTTCAACATTGATTCCAAGAGCGAGTCTACGGGAAAGCAGAATAAGGATGCCATCGTCAATGTATTCCTCAAGGTCTTCAACCAGATGCAGGGCTTTTGCGGATCTATCCCTCAGGTTGCCGATTTGGAGCGCCGTCTGTCGGAGGAAGGCCGCTATGACGAGTTCAAAGCCGCATTTGAGGAAGAATATGGTGAGCCTTGGGAAGTGTCTCGACAGGACTTTGACTTCATTCAGGACAGTGTTGTAGACGCACTGGTCTCGATGAATTTCATGAGCGAGGCCGCTGCGCGGAACTGGTGCGAAAAGGCCGTGGAGCCGTATACCATCAGCATTGAGGACTTTGCAAGGCGCGTCAAATCCTACATTGACCGCAAGGGAAACAACCACCATGTTGTTTTTCTCGTAGATGAGATTGGCCAGTACATCGGAGACGATTCCAAGCTCATGCTCAACCTCCAGACCGTAACCGAGGAACTGGGCAAGGAATGTATGGGCAAGGCATGGGTCATTGTGACCAGCCAGCAGGACATTGACTCTATCACCAAGGTTAAGGGCAACGACTTCTCCAAAATTCAGGGACGCTTTGACACCCGTCTTTCCCTTTCTTCCGCTAATGTGGATGCAGTTATCAAGAAGAGAATCCTTGAAAAGACGGATGCGGCGGCACAGTCCCTCCGGCTGCTTTATGAGCAGAAGGCGACCATCATCAAAAATCTCATCGTTTTCAACGACACGGCGGAGAAAAAGCTGTATGCCAGTGAAACCGACTTTGCAGAGGTCTATCCCTTTGTTCCGTATCAGTTCAACTTGCTTTCCAGCGTGTTGACCTCCATTCGCACCCACGGTGCATCCGGCAAGCATCTTTCCGGCGGTGAGCGTTCCATGCTGGCTCTGTTCAAAGAGTCTGCCGTCAACATCATGAACGAAGAGACGGGCGTAATCGTACCCTTCCACCGCTTTTATGATGCGCTGGAAAACTTTTTGGATCACAGTCATAGCGGCGTAATTATCCGCGCCTATGACAACAGCTACATCAATCCGGAAAAGAAGGATAAGGATGTCTTTGCCATCAATGTCCTGAAAACCCTCTTCATGATCAAGTATGTGCTGGAGATTGAAGCAAACATCGATAACATCACCAGCCTGATGATTGAGAACATTGACGATGACCGTATCGAGCTGAAAGGCCGCGTGGAGGAAGCGCTGAAGGTCCTGATGCGGCAGATGCTTGTGCAGAAAAACGGGAGCATCTATGTATTCCTGACCGATGAGGAACAGGAAGTCAACAACGAGATCGAAAAGGAAAATGTGGAAACCCCTGTAATCATCAATAAGGTTGCAGAGATGATTTTTGAGGACATCTTTCCCGGCAAGAAATATATCTATCCTACCTTTAATGGACGCTATGCCTTCTCCTTCAATCAGTCCGTCGATGATCGCCCCTATAAGGCAAATCAGAGCTATGATATTGGCGTTCGTATTCTAACCCCGTGGTATGATGGTAGTACCGATGACGCCACTCTCCGCATGATGTCTGGCCAAGGAAAGGAAGTTCTGGTCGTTCTTCCTGATGATGCAGAGTTCCTAAAAGAAATGCAAGCTTATTTGAAGATAGAGGGTTTTCTGCGCAAGAATACCTCTACTCAGTTGCCAAAGTATGAAACAATAAAGCAAGCAAAGATAGTAGAAATGCAGGATCGTAACGCCAACGCAAAGCTCTATCTGACCGAGGCGCTGAAAGAGGCTACCATCTATGTGAACGGCGATGTTGCCCGTGTGAGCGGCAAGGAAGTCGGTACCCGTATCAATGAGGCCATTGGCCGTCTGGTACAAACGGTCTACCACAAGTTGTCCTACATCGACACTCCGATGGGCGAGGCGGAGATCCGCAAGCTGCTCCACACCAGTAATCAGCTGTCCCTTGGACTGGAGGACGGCACCGAGAGCAATGCTCACGCGCTGGACGATGTTCAAGGCTTTATCTCTCTCAATACCCGCAACCATATGAAGACCTCCATGAAGAGCGTGAAGGATCGCTTTATGAAAGCCCCCTATGGATTTGTGGAGGATGATGTGTTTTGGCTGGTTGCCCGTCTGTTTAAGCGCGGAGACCTGACCTTCACCGTCAATGGAGCAACTGTAAGTCTGAACAACAAGACCGAGGAAGAGATCATCGGCTTCATCACCAAAAAGGCGTTTGTGGAGAAGCTGTTGATGGAAGAGCGTACCCGCGTCCCGGATAAGGATAAAAAGGCTGTCCGGGATGTTATGAAGGAGGTGTTCCAGACCACTACTTCGGCGGAGGATGAGGACACCATCATGAAGAACTTCCAGCGGTATGCGCAGAATACCATCTACGAGATAGAGCGGCTGGAGGTTTACTACAAGGAACACCGCTATCCCGGCAAGAAGGTGCTGGAAACCGGCAAGAACCTGATGCTGGCTGTTGTGCAGATTCAGTCTGCCATGGACTTCTTTACGACAATCTCCAAGAAGCGGGATGACTTCTACGACTTTGCCGAGGATTATGAACCCATCAAGGCTTTCTTCGCTGGGGAACAGCTGACCATTTTCACCCGTGCTTTGGATATGCTGGCAATCTACGATGACAGCAAGACCTACATCGTAAACGCCGAGCTGGAGGACATTGTGGCGCAGATGCGCTCCATCGTTGGTCAGGAAAAGCCCTACGCCAACATTCCCAAGCTGCCGGAACTGCGGGAGAAGTTCATGTCCTGCTATGTGAAGATTTTGCAGCAGGAATCCGCCCCTGTGCTGGATTCCATCGATCAGGCAAGATCGAGGGTGCTGGAAGTCCTGTCCACCAAGGAATACAACGACCAGAAGCGGAGCACCTACTTCGCACAGTTCCAAGAGATCCGGGACGGCGCGGAACATTGCAACAATGTTTCCTCTCTCCGGAGCTATGCAGACAAAGCGGATGCTCTCAAGCTCCGGCTGCTCAATGAGATGGATGCGTTGGACAACAAGCTGGCGCAGCAGCGGGCAGCGGAGGAGGCTCGCCGCAAGGCCGAGGAAGCCAAGCAAAGCGGTACCTCCACCGATGAGGTGGAGATTGCCCCCGCTCCTGTGAAGATCCGCAAAACCAAGAATGTTTCCATCAAGATGATGACTGGGACTTCCTCTTGGCGTCTGGAGAGCAAGGCGGACATCGACAAATATATCGCCGATTTGCGCAAAACGCTGGAAGCGCAACTGGATGAGGATACCATTGTGAATGTGGAGTTCTGATGCGTAGTCATCAGACAGGAGGATGCCATGAATAAGACTGCAATCAAAAACTTTGCGATCTGGGCGCGGAACAAGCTCATTGCGGACATCCAGTACCGCGCCGGATTGATGGGCATTACGGCGGAGGGCATCAAGAATGCCCTGCCTCAGTCCACTCCCAATATGGAGTTCTACGACATCGGCACTGCGGAGCCGTACTCCATTACCGGCGAGGCTATTCAGCAGCGGAAAAAGCTGGTGGAAATCCTCCGTCAGAAGGAAAAGGACAGTGACTACGCCACCGCTTACAAGTACATCTTGGAAGAGGTTGCCTATACCTGGTTCAACCGGCTTATTGCCATTCGCTTTATGGAAGTCAACGATTATCTTCCCTCCCATATCCGCGTTCTGTCCTCTGAGACCGGCAAAGTAGAGCCAGATCTGGTCACGACCCCCTTTGATACGGAGCTGGACTTCACCCCCGCTGAGGAAGAGAACATCCTGCGATTGAAAACTGACAATGCGCTGGACGAGCTGTTCCGGCTTCTCTTTATCAAGCAGTGCAACGCCCTGAACGAGATTCTACCCGCCCTTTTTGAGAAAACCAATGATTACACCGAGCTGTTGCTGAACCTCTCAGTGGTGGATCAGGACGGCGTGGTCTATCATCTCATCCATGACATCGACGAGAATGATTTCAATATCGAAAAGGGCGGTCAGGTGGAGATCATCGGCTGGCTGTACCAGTATTACAACACCGAGCCGAAGAATGCCGCCTTTGCAAAGAACGGCAAGATCACCAAGGATGAAATCCCCGCCGTAACCCAGCTATTCACCCCGGACTGGATTGTCCGCTACATGGTGCAGAACAGCTTAGGCCGTCTCTTCATCGACAAGCGGAAGAACGAAGGTGTCTTTGCTGATGGGCGTGGTCTGGACGAGATGACTTGGGACGAGGCTGAGGAAAAGCGGATCACAGCTGAAAAGCACCTTGCCGAGCAGATGGAGTGGAAATACTATCTGCCCGAAGCTGCGCAGACAAAGGAAGTGCGCGAACAGCTCGATAAAATCCAGCAGCAGAGTGAGTACAAAGATGTGCGGGATATCAAGGTCATTGACCCTTGCATGGGCAGCGGCCACATTTTGGTCTACGCTTTCGATGTGCTGATGCAGATGTATGAGGATGCAGGATACAACCAGCGGGACGCGGCAAAGAGCATCCTGGAAAACAACCTCTACGGCCTCGATATTGATGACCGCGCCTATCAGCTGGCCTACTTTGCCGTGATGATGAAGGCGCGGCAGTACAACCGCCGCATCCTGAACGGCGAAACTACCTGTCAGGTCTATGCTATTCAGGAAAGCAATAACATCAACCGCACCCACCTGAAATACCTCGGTGCCGGGATGGATGATCTGGAGGTCAACACCGCCCGTGTGCAGGTGGAAGGATTGCTGGACACCCTGCGGGATGCCAAGGAGTACGGCTCCATTCTCAAGGTGGAGAGCTACAACTGGGAGTTGCTGCGCCGCTTTGTGTCCGCTGCAGATGCCGGAGATCAGGTCACCTTGGACAGTGCTGGTTTGGAAGTAACGGTAGCGCAGCTGCTGACCCTCATCGACATTGCAGAGACGATAGCTCAAAAGTATGATGTGGTAGTAACAAATCCGCCTTATATGGCAATCAGCAACGGCGATGCACGACTTAATGAATATGTCAAGAAAAACTACCCTGACAGCAAAGCCGACCTGTTTGCAGTATTTATCGAGTGTTGCAGTGCAATGACCGAACAAAACCGCTATCAGGCGATGATCACACAGCATTCTTGGATGTTTCTGTCCAGCTTTGAGAAACTGCGGAAAAAGCTATTGCGCAAAGATACGATCAACATGGCTCATCTGGGGCCGAGAGCTTTTGAGGAAATCGGCGGTGAGGTGGTGCAAACGACCAGCTTTGTTATGCGGAAAAGTCATGTTGCCGAATACAAAGGAACTTATTGTCGCCTGATTGATCCACCCACTCAGCGGGGTAAGGAAGATATGTTCCTTGCTGGTAAAAATCGCTATACTGCACAACAGTCTAATTTCTCCAAAATTCCGGGCAGTCCAGTAGCCTACTGGGTAAGTGATCTATCATTTCAATGCTTTGCGGCGGGACTGCTATTTTCCTATGCAGAAACAAAGCAAGGTTTCAAGACCGGCGATAATGAGAGATTTTTGCGCTTATGGTATGAGTGCAGCGTAGATAAGGAGAGCTTTTCAGGTGACAAAGAAAAGAAATGGTTTCCGTGTACGAAAGGCGGAGAATTTCGACGCTGGTATGGAAATTTTGAATATATCGTGGATTGGGAGAACGATGGCTATAAAATTAAAAACTTCTTTGATAGCAATGGTAAGCTTCGCTCAAGGCCGCAGAACTTGCAAATCAACTTCACCAAACAATTAACTTGGTCATCTATTTCCTCGGGAAATATTTCATTTCGGCAAGTAGCAGATTACTTCATGTATGAGTCAAAAGGTCCTGTACTCACTCCTAAAATAGATTTTGACTTGATGCTTGCATATCTGAACACGAAAGTTTATCAATATTTTATAAGTGTTGTTGCGCCAACCCTTGACTATTCTGAAGGAGCAGTCTTACGGGTTCCGTATGTAGAGTTACGGAATGACCAGATAAATCAGCAGATAATGGGTAATGTTGGAGAGTGCGTAAATCTCTCGCGCTATGATTGGGATTCCTTTGAAACCTCATGGGACTTCCAGAAACACCCTCTTGTCCCTCTTGCACACGAACGTCAAGAGCAAGAAAGCTCTCAATTCCGTTCATCCCGCATAGAAAAGTTTGGTAGTATTGCATGGCATTATGATAAGTGGGCGCAAGAATGTGAGGGTCGCTTCAATCAACTGAAAGCTAATGAGGAAGAACTGAACCGAATCTTCATTGACATCTATGGCTTGCAGGACGAGCTGACTCCGGAGGTGGAGGACAAGGATGTGACTGTCCGTAAGGCCGACTTACAGAGAGACATTAAGAGCCTTCTGTCCTATGCCGTGGGCTGTATGTTTGGTCGTTACTCATTGGACAGCGAGGGACTGGCCTACGCCGGTGGGGACTGGGATGAGAGTAAATACAAAACCTTCCTCCCGGATGTGGATGGCATCATTCCCATTACGGATGAAGAGTATCTGGGGGACGATATTGTTACCCGCCTGTGCAGCTGGCTGAAAATTGTTTATGGAGAAGATACGCTGGAAGAAAATGTGGACTTCATTGCCAAAGCACTCGGCGGCAGAGGAAGCAGCAGCCGGGAGATCATCCGTAATTATTTCCTCAAGGACTTCTTCAAGGATCACTGCAAGATTTACCAGAAGCGGCCTATTTACTGGCTGTTCGACAGCGGTAAGCAGAATGGCTTTAAGGCGCTGATTTATCTCCACCGCTACACGCCGGACACCATTGGAAACCTCCGTGTGGACTACCTCCACAAGATGCAGCGGGTCTACGAGTCCGAGATTGGCCGTATGCAGGACATGATCGACCACAGCACCAACGCCCGTGAAGTGGCTGCCGCTACCAAGCGGAAGGAAAAGCTCCAGAAACAGCTCAAGGAGTGCCGGGAATATGACGAGATGATCGGCCACCTCGCCCTGAGCCGCATTGAGCTGGATTTGGACGATGGCGTGAAGGTCAACTACGAGAAGATCCAGACCGCCAGCGATGGAAAGAAATATTCTGTTCTGGCTAAAATTTGATAATGGAGGTGTCCTATGAGCTATCGTTGGATTCCCATAATAGCCACTCTTGCGGTTATGCTCATAGGGCATATCCTCTCAAGAGTGTCCATTTCCCGCTATAAGCGGAGGTACATTGAAACGGATCAGTTCCGCGATAAATTCATTGACCTTGCGAATTATTACATGGAGCATTACCAAGTAAACTATGGAATGTATGCAGAGTGTATTCAGGACGCGAATGCCATGCAAGCGGAACTTGGTGCTGATGGAGTAATCGCGGTTTTTTCTGACCCAATTAAGAAAATGCAGGGGCATGACTTCCAGTTACTTGTAAATACGCTCCCTGACATGAAACTCTTTGAAGGGATGTTGGACAGTCCGAGTGTTCGACAGAGAATGCAACAACTTTTGAGCTTGTGCGACGATGCGATGGTGAAGCATTGCGGCGAATTAAAAAGGCGCATCGAAAATGAAGAAAAATCGCTATGGAATCCCTTTTTCTGTTTTGCATCAGGAATACGCTGGATTGTTGGACTCCCTGCGGATATTCTTTACTGGATGGGCATTATAAGTGAACGCAGCAACTCCGCTGTACATAACAGTGTCGTGTTTAAGGTGTTCGGGCATATTATCACAATCGTTGGCCTGATAAGTTCGATTATGGGTATTGTGCTTGGATGGAAGGAGTTTGCACAAATTATTTTGAATGTGGTGGGGAAAGCATGAGTTATTTTCCCAATTAGTATAAAGTAATCCATGATGCCTAAAATGCGACAAATGATATCAAGTGCTGGGGAACAGCTCCGCACAGATTCAGAAGGAGAAACACTGAATGGCAGAAATGAACATCAAACAAATCATAGACCGGCTCAATGCCGAGTTTACGGGAGACACCCGCAAGCTGGTCTTCTGGTACGATGACAACGGCGAGTTCGTGGAAGATATGCAGACCGTGACGCTGGACAACGCCAAGGTCTACTTCTTGCAGCCGGACAATCAGTTTGCCACCAAACTCTTTCTGGAGCGGCAGGACACCACGACCAACTATCTTGTCTATGCCCCTTTCCCAAAGCCGGATGTGCGGGACAACCATCTGGAGGACACCATGCTGTACTCCAAGCGATTCTTCGCAGACCGCGCCTCGCTGCTTTCAGTGGACTTGGGGATCGATGAGAAGTACAAGCCCATCATCGAAAAGCACATCAAGTACTTTGCCAGCAAGGAGCGGACGCAGCGATTCTATGATCTGGAGATTGAGAACTTCAACGAGGAAAACATCATCACCGGCCTTCTGTCGGCTATTTGCCGCACCCGGACTTGCTCCTTTGAGGAAGTGATCCGGGTCATGCTGACCGACAGTACGCTGGAAGACAACAAATTCCTGATGGAGGCCGAGAAGTACGGACTTCTGGGCGACTTTTGGAAGCTATGCGAACAGCACTTTGGCTATACGGATATGAAACCCACGCTGGAAAAGCTGGTTGTGACTATGTTCGTCACATATACGGCCAAGTATGTGCCGTCCGAGCTGCCGAAGCCGTGGAAGGTGTTTTCCTCCTACAAGGCCGGGAACATCATCGCCTTCATGGACAACCTGATGAACAACATCCTGTACCGCAACCGGTACGATGAGTTGTCAGCTCATGTCGCGGCTGGACTGAATGCACAGTCGGTTTTCTCCGATTACCCGCCGGAGGATTTGGTCAACTGCGATACCTTCGCTGTCATCGACCAGATCCTCATAAAATGGCTTGTGGAGCGGCTGGTGGCTGAGGACACCGGTGCAAAGCTGGGCGAGCTGACCATCCCCCAGCTCTGCGAGAAGCGAAGCAAGATGCACTTCGGAGCGAAAGCAGAAAGCCGGTATCAGGTGCTCAGCAGCGCATACCAGATGATTCAGGCCGGAAATTATAACTGCCCGGACAGCTTCAAGGACATCCTGCGGCAGTATCAGGAAACAGACTCCGGGCTTGATTACGAGTACCGCCGCTTCTACTCTGCCTATGACAGGATTGAGGACACCACGGCCTTTGAGCCGCTGCGTGACCTCGTGGAGAACATCTACACCAACGAGTATCTGGAGACGCTGCTGCCCAAGTGGAACAGCGTCATGCAGGAGCCGGATGCCTTCACGCAGCTGCCCTTGCAGCGGGACTTCTATGCCCGGATTGTCAAGAATGCCAAGGAGCGCACCGTGGTGATCATCTCGGATGCCATGCGCTATGAAGTGGGCAAGGAACTGTTCCACAGAATGCAGGACGATCCCAAGTGTTCGGCAAAGTTGGAGGTGCAGCTGAGTGTGCTGCCCTCCTACACTCGGCTTGGTATGGCGGCATTGCTCCCGCACACCGAGCTGACCATGACTGATGACTTCAAGGTGCTGGTGGACGGTCTGCCCTGCGATAACCTCTCAGAGCGGAAAACCATCCTGCAAAAGTACAACGCAGACGCAGTTTGTGTGCAGTTTGATAGCATCAAGTCGCTGAAAGTTGCGGAGCTGCGCAGTGTCTTTACCGGTAAACAGGTGGTCTATGTTTACCACAATCAGATTGACGCACGAGGCGACAAGCCGAATACCGAGGATGAGGTCTTTGTTTCCTGTAGTGAAGCAGTATCGGAGATTATTGACCTGATCCGGCGCATCTCCACCAGTGCCAACACATATCGCTTCATTGTCACCGCAGATCACGGCTTTATCTACAAACGGGATAAGGTGGCAGAAAGCGATAAAATTGACGGCATCAAGAATAAGACCGCTTTTGTCAATCGACGCTTTGTGGTTGCCTCTGAGCCGATCTCCGGCGATGGCGTTGCCAGCATGAATATGGGAACAATCCTGCGAAATGCGGACAGCAAATGGGTGTCCTTCCCCATCAGCGACGATGTATTCAAGGTGGCCGGTGGCGGTCAGAACTATGTTCACGGCGGATCGTCTCCGCAGGAAATGTTGGTGCCGGTTCTTGACATCAAGATGGAGCGTGGACACATGGAGACCCGCAGTGCCGGAATTGCACTGGTGAGCATGGTGCGCAAAATCACAAACAAGATTACCATTCTGGACTTCATCCAGTCCGAGCCAGTCAGCGATGTGGTAAAATCCGCGACCTACCGGCTGTTCTTCCTCTCCGAAGATAACGAGCGCATTTCCAACGAGAACAGCTACATCGCAGATAGCCGGGATCAGGATGCACAAAAGCGCATCTTCCGCATGAAGTTCCAGTTCAAGGACAAAAAGTACGACAAGGACAAGCAGTATTTCTTTGTCGTATGCGACGATGCAACAGGGCTTGAAGTGTTCCGTCACCCTGTCATCATGGATTTGGCGTTTGCCGATGATTACGGGTTTTGAGAATAGAGCTTGACAGGGGGCGGAATCAATGGCTGATTTTATGGAGACCGAAGATAAACGGTCTGTTATCAAAGAAAAGCTGCGGCAGCAGTTCGATGGAAAAATCGTCCGCAAGGACTTGACCAAGAAAATCAAAGAGGGCGCAAATGTCCCGGTCTATGTGTTGGAGTTCCTTCTGGGGCAGTATTGCAGCTCGGATGACCCAGAAGTCGTTGAGGACGGGGTGAACAATGTCAAGCGCATTCTTGCCGACAACTTCGTTCGCCCGGATGAGGCGCAGAAGATCCTCTCCATTCTCCGGCAGCGGGGCAGCTACACCGTAATTGATAAAATCACGGTAAATCTGAACATCAAGCGGGACTACTACGAGGCCGAGTTCTCCAATCTCGGCCTAAAAGACATCCCCATTGATGAAGAATATCCTGCCAAGTTTGACCGGCTGCTCTGCGGCGGTATCTGGTGCATTGTTCAGCTGGATTATGAGTACATGGAAGAAGACCGGAACGGAACGCCGATCCGCATCCGCAAGCTCACACCCATCCAGATGCCCCATGTAGATATTGCTGAGCTGAAACAAGGTCGTAAGGCGTTCACGCAGGACGAGTGGATGAATGTGCTGCTGCGCTCCATCGGCATGGAGCCGGATACGCTTTCCTACCGGGAGAAGTGGCTGCTCATCATCCGTATGCTGCCGCTTGTGGAGAACAACTTTAACCTCTGCGAGCTGGGGCCGCGAAGCACTGGCAAATCCCACCTCTACAAAGAGATCTCTCCCAACAGCATTCTGGTCTCCGGCGGACAGACCACCGTCGCCAATCTCTTTTATAACATGGGTCGCAAAACCGTAGGTCTGGTTGGCCTTTGGGACTGCGTGGCCTTTGATGAGGTTGCTGGCATCAAGTTCAAGGACAAAGATGGCGTCCAAATCATGAAGGACTATATGGCCTCTGGTTCTTTTGCCCGTGGCAAGGAAGAAAAAGCGGCCAGTGCTTCGATGGTCTTTGTGGGCAACATTAACCAGAGCGTGGATGTGCTACTCAAGACCTCCAGCCTGTTTGACCCCTTCCCGCCGGAAATGGGAACCGATACTGCCTTCCTTGACCGCATTCACTGTTATCTCCCCGGATGGGAGATTCCCAAATTCCGTCCAGAGCATTTTACTGATGACTACGGCTTTATCACAGATTATCTGGCCGAGTTTATCCGTGAGCTACGCAAGGAACAGTACGGAGATGCCCTCGACAAGTATTTTCGCTTAGGTTCAAACCTCAATCAACGTGACACGATCGCAGTCAGAAGAATGGTGGATGGACTAGTCAAACTGGTCTATCCGGACGGCGAGTTCACAAAGGAGCAACTGGAAGAGATTCTGAAACTTGCGCTGGAGATGCGTCGCCGCGTCAAAGAGCAGCTTAAAAAGCTGGGTGGTATGGAGTTCTACGATGTGAATTTCTCCTACATTGACAAGGAGAGTTTTGAGGAAAGCTATGTGTCCGTACCAGAACAAGGCGGCGGCAAGCTGATTCCTGAGGGAATGTGCAATCCTGGTCAGATTTACACCGTTTCTCAGGGAAAGTCCGGGATGATCGGTGTGTTCAGGTTGGAGTCGCAGATGCTTCCTGGCAACGGGAAGTTTGAACGAACCGGCCTCGGCTCAGACCGAGAAGCAAAGGAAGCGACTAACACCGCCTTCAACTTTCTCAAAGCCAATGCGGGGCATATCAGCGGGACAATCAGTACCACAACAAAAGACTATATCGTCAACTATCAGGATTTGCAGGGTATCGGTATAACTACAAGACTTGCCCTTCCCACTCTGATTGCGCTGGCCTCCATTGCACTGAATAAGCCTACTGTGAGCAGTTTGGCGGTCATGGGTGAGATCAGCATTGCAGGAACGATGATGAAAGTGGATGAGCTGGCAAATGCGCTGCAAGTATGTCTGGACAGCGGTGCAAAGAAGGTGCTGCTTCCCATTGCGTCTGCAGCTGACCTCGGCTTGGTGCCGTCTGATCTAATTGGCTGCTTTAATTTGATCTTCTACCAGAGCGCCGAAGATGCGGTATTCAAGGCCCTTGGCGTCGAATAAGGACGGTTCATAAAGGGAGCAGATGAAGAAGAATTAGGTAATCTTCAATGAATAGTTTTATGGATGGGTAATATACTCCCAAATCAACAGGTTGTATTCCCCAAAATCCTTCTAGGCTTCCGCTGAATCACAGAAATTGCACAGGAATATTTTCGGCGCTCCAAATAGTGCAGAGAAAGGACACGAGTGATGAACGTCATCTGCTTCGGCGACTCCAACACTTACGGCTACGACCCACGGGCCTATTTCGGCGGGCGGTATGACACTGACTGCCGGTGGGTGGACATCCTGGCTGCGGAGACCGGCTGGACCGTCTGCAACATGGGGCAGAACGGTCGGGAGATTCCCTCCTCCGCCCCCTCCTTTCTCGCCGACACGGATCTGCTGATCGTCATGCTGGGGACCAACGATCTGCTCCAGGGCCGGAGCCCGGAGCAGGCCGCCGGGAGGCTGGAGCGGTTCCTCTCCGGCGTCTCCCTGGATCGAAGCAGAACCCTGCTGATCGCACCGCCGCCGGTGACCTTAGGCGAATGGGTCCCCAGTCCGCAGCTTATCGATGGCTCTCGCGCCTTCGCCCGGCTCTGCCAGTCTATGGCGGAGCGAATGGGCATCCGCTTTGCCGACGCCGGGAAATGGGACATCCCCCTAGCCTATGACGGTGTCCACTTCACGGAGAAGGGCCACAGGGCCTTTGCCGCCGGGCTTTTGGAGGAAATCAGATGAAACGAACGATCCTTCTGCTGCTTTCCCTCCTGCTGCTAGCCGGATGCGGTGGAAATGCCGCCGCCGGCTCCTACCAGCAGATCACCCAGGAAGAGGCCAAGGAGATGATGGACAACCAGGAGGTCATCATTCTGGATGTGCGGGAGCAGGACGAGTACGACGGCGGCCACATCCCCGGCGCCATGCTGCTGCCGGTAGGTATGATCAATGAGGAAACTGCTGCCGGGGTGATCCCAGGCAAGGACGCCACGGTGCTGGTTTACTGCCGCAGTGGAAACCGCAGCAAGACTGCCTCCTCCGCGTTGGCGGACCTGGGCTACACCAACATCTACGAATTCGGCGGCATCAACACCTGGCCCTATGCGACAGAGTAGTAAAAAATTCATAACAGGGCATTAACAGGGACAAACGGAGGTACACAGTTTGAACTTTTCTTTCGTTTTCAACTCTCCAAAAGAGCAGGAAAAAAAGAAAAAGACTGATCTACAGGCAATCGGAGAGAAAGTTACGAGTTTTTTTTGGGATGTCGCCCCTGAGCATGGTTTCGAAATGCGCGAAGGTCAGCAAGATATGTCCTTTGAAATTGTAGATGCCCTCATACATGATCAGCATTTTGCAGTTGAAGCTGGGGTTGGCATTGGAAAATCCTTTGGTTACTTGGTGCCAGTTTTGCTCTACAACAAAAAGATGAAGAAGCCGGTAATTGTTGCCACCTCTACGATTGCCCTTCAAGAGCAGCTATGGGATGATGTCCATGATGTTATGCCCCTTTTGAATACGGATCCAGAGGTCATTCTTGCAAAAGGTCAGACACACTATCTTTGTCATAAGCGAGCAAATGAGTACCTGAGCATGGACGGAGCCGTGATTCCAAAAGAACTTGCTGATGGTATAGAGGAAGGTTTTCAAGAGCGCAAACAGTTTCCCCCTTTTTTGCCGCAAAACATCTGGGACAAGGTAAACATCCAGCGGTTCAGTATGCGCAATTGTGGTCCTTGCGAAAAGAAATGCCTCTATTATGCCATTCGCTCCCAATTAAGATATACCGATGGAATCGTACTATGTAATCAAGACTTTCTGACCGCTCATCTTCGCCAAATACGGCGCGGACAGGACGGTTTAATCAACAGAGACGCTGATTTGATTGTAGTGGATGAAGCGCATAACTTAGACGACAAGGTACGAAGTGCAACGACAGAGCGCATTAATCAGGGCAAGATCCTTGGACTTATTAAAAGTGCTACCAATGAGGTAAAGCCTTCAGACAGACAAAATGTATATGCAGAGGCCAATGAAGCACAGAGGGCAATCCGTACTTTCTTTGACTGCCTCAAAGCACAAGTACAGCAACAGATTAATAATGCGCAGCAGGATATGCGTTATGCGGACCGCTTCTTTTTTGACGACAGCGCAGAATCCATTGACCTTCTAAGATCAATGGTTGACGCAACAAAAAATGCAGCTCTTAGTATTCAGATTTACGCTAGTTTTGAATATCATGGCCGATCAACAGCAGCGTCGGATGATCTTGACGAACTAACCGAAAATCTCACAGAAATGATTGAAGAATTGGATGACTACCTTCTCTGGATAGAGCGCAAAGGGAGCCAGGCAGAACTTGTCTATTGCCCTAAGAATACTAGAGAAATCACTAAACGACTTTATTTTAGCGGCAAAGCACGGACAATTCTGACTTCGGCAACACTGACCAATACGACCGAGGGCAGCCTTGAAGATCAGTACGCCTATTTCATCAGTAACACCGGATTCCCGACTGACGAACACGGCTGTCTTTCGGAACCGAAGCCTTCTCCATATCCATACGATGAGCATTCCATGATTTATTACTGCGATGATCTGCCTCATCCAACCAAAGAACACGAGGCGTTCATCGAGCAGGGAGTGCAACGATTGCTTGAAGTCCTCGATATCTCCGGTGGCAAAGCCTTAGTTCTTTTTACTGCCAAGAGTGACATGGAGGATGTTTATTCCATTCTGAGCCAGAAAGAATTGCCGTATAAGGTTCTGATGCAGCAGTCAGGTTCATCTCAGGATCAAGTTCTCAAGGAGTTCAGAGAAAATACAAACTCGGTGTTGCTTGGAACAGGCGCATATTGGGAAGGTATCAGCATTGAAGGGAAAAGCCTGTCCAATGTGGTGATTTTCCGTCTTCCATTCCCTGTTCCTGATCCTATCATAAACTATAAGGCATCGATTGCAGATGATGCGTTGATGGATGTCAATGTTCCAGAAATGGTCATCAAGCTAAAGCAAGGAATTGGGCGTTTAATACGGAATTTCACAGATACCGGCATTGTCTGTATCATAGACCGAAGACTGAGAGATGAACCAGCTGAGCGATACCATGACATAGCATGGTCATCCTTGCCAATAAAAAACCGAACGAAAAGTCTTGATGAACTCAGAAGGTTTTATGAGGGCCTTTCATCTGCAAACAGCGAAACTGCGAAATAGAAGAAAAACCCAGTTTGAGACATCATTTGTTACATGACTTCATCTATTGTCTGCATCATCCATGGTGCAGAGGATGCAGTTAACCTGGATGCGTAAATATTGCGCACCTGAAAACCAAACCAAATGCTAACCACACCGAACACATGCTTTTGCTGAAATACGCAAACAAGAAAGACAGGATAGGAAGCCGAACCGGCTCCCTATCCTGCCTTTTCCTATTAAGTCGCGGAGACGTAGTGAATGGTACCAAACTGCTCAAACAGCGTATCAAGGCGCTTGTCGATGTACTGCTTTGCATTCCCTGAGAGGCGTATATGCGCTTTCTGGTAGTGCTTGCGGCTGACAGCGGGGATGCTTTCGTGCCGGCCGAAGGACGCCAGGTATGTACCAGAACCCAGAGCATCCCACACCTCGTCCAGGGGGATTCCTTCGACCAGCGGTGCGTCCAGGACATCACACTCGGAGATGGTAACGTACCAGGGGAACCGCTGCATCCATGGATACTGCGCTATCATCACATCGGTGACGTGGTTCTTTCCCGTGAACCCCGTTAGGCGCCCTCTTCCGATGATGACAGGCAGATTGCGGCCGTTCTTGCTGGTTGTGAGGCCAGCGAAATAGACTTCGTCCCCCTCTTTGATCGAGCTGACCCGGAATGGATAGTTCGATAAATAGACCTTCCCGCTCGGCAGGTCGAAATCGGTCATAGGGAATGGGTCAGTGGCCTCCAAGCGGTGATCCGCTTCTCCATCGAACTTCAGCCAAATGTTGAAGGGGTAGACGATTTGCTCCTGTTGCTCAAGTTCCCGGAAAAGGTCGCTGACCAAATCCGTTTCTCCTTGGCATGCATCTAATTCAGCCCAAATAGCATTCCCGTCCCTGAACTCCGATTTCCGATCAAGGGCGGCACCGAACATTGTGTAGTTCCGGCTCACGATGTTGGTCCTTTGCTTGCTACGGTACACATTCATGTAGATGGCCCGGGCTTTCTCTATCATCTCATGGGTGACGCGCCCGTCATCTGCTGCCTTCAACTTTTTCTCCATGTCATCGAAGTATCCGCTGAGTTCCGAGAGAAGATCCGGCTGGTCGCCAATGGCCAAGGATAACTCGATGTTGCTCTTAAACCCCCCGGTCGTAAAATTGGCGGAACCAACGATAGCCTGGTCATGATCGAACAGATAGAGCTTCGTGTGCAGCCGCTTTACCGCGTACAGGTCCACGCCCGCGTTTAAGAGCATCTCCAGGGCATCAATGCTGTTCGCTTTGGCCACCATATCCTCTATGTAGAAGCGAGTGATAAAAGCACAGCGCAGTCCCCTCTCCCGAATAGAATCACACAGTCGCTGGGCCATCGCCACACTCAGAAATGGGCTGATGATGCGGATGTCTCGATTCGCCCCGTCAAAGAGGTCCAATATCTTTTCGAGATGGTTGTTCGTTAGCAGTTCTATCATCTTTGCTTCCCCCTCTGACGCTGGCCAGGACGGTACCACCTTTAGCATATCAGAATCCGATGCAGGGGGCAAACCCATGGCTCTCTTCATTGGATTTTGGATCGATCCACTGTCCTCAGAACTAAGCATTAGCCTCCTGCGAGGCTGTGCGCTCCGTTCGGTTCTGAGAGCCTGATGGCGGCGGCCTGCCGTAGCCAGTGGTTTATTTTGGTATAGGTTTACCAATTCTTTTTCTTCTGTTTTATGCACAACAGCATTTTTATGCGTAACTGCATAAAAATATATTGTAATTATTGCTTGGGTGAGCTATACTTAATTCACCACAGAAAGAAAGGGGCGGATGAGCGCATGGACCTGAAAGCGTTCCGGGAGAATAAGCTGAAGATAAAGACCCAAAGCGAATTTGCGACGCTCATTGGCGTTGACCAGTCCAGCGTTTCCCGCTGGGAGAAGGACCCGACCAGCATTACCTACGCATTCATTCAGAAGATAATGGACAAGACCGGATGTTCCTTTGAGGAGCTGACCGACTACAAACGACCTTTCCCGGATGGACTCGATGTATGTGACACCTGGACTCCTGTCCAAACACAGGTGAACGGGCTTGTGGAATATCTGACCGAGGCCTACCAGGAGCTCGGCCTCCCCGAGCAGCTACGGAAAGACTATGTTGATGGGCTGCTAAGCGGTATCAAGGCCAAGCTGCGGAAGCCAAAGGTGGCCATCATCGGACGATCCGACACGGGTAAGAGCACCCTAATCAATGCCCTGCTGGGCACCGAGCGGTTGCCGACCTCGTGGACGCCGACGACCTCGATTGCGGTCTATGTCATGGACCGAGCAGGAAAGCCTCCCTTCATTGAGGAGGACGTTTGGGTGTTCCGCGGGGGGACGGGTTCGGAGCCGGTCTGGGATGTCTCCCGCCTGCAGGACGAGGCCTATTGCAGAGAATGGAAGTTGGCGGCCGGCGGGGTAGAGATGCTCAACTCGTTCGGGACGAGGCAGGGCGAGAACTACGAGAAGAAGGCAAGCGCCGCGGTGCTCTTTCTGGACGCTCCAATCCTGAAGGACTGCAGCATCATCGACCTCCCCGGCTTTGGGACGGAGACGGAGAACGATGATGTCATCACCTTTACGACGGCGCAGGCCGCCGATGTCATCATCTACCTCTCCCAGGCGACCGGCTTCATGCGGATTGAGGATATCTCCTTCCTGAAAGGCAACATTTTCGCTTTGCCGGTCATGGAAAAGCTGGGGAAGAACTCTCTGAGTCCTCTTGCCAACCTGTTTGTGCTGGCCTCTCAGGCCCACAATGTCAACAGCGGCGCCCGTGACCAGCTGGAGACCATTCTCAATGTAGGCTGCAGGAACCTCACGAAGACACTGCCGGACACCTATTGGAATGTCCGGGCGGCCAAGTCCGGCTACGAGTACCCTGACCGTGGCTTTGATGCCCTGCGGGCCCGCTTCTTTGCCTACACGACGGATATTGAGGAGATATACACCCCCTTCAACACCACACTGAAAGCCACGCTGGAGACCCTCCCACTCCTCATCCTGGAAGACGTCCGCAGTTTTGTGTCGGATTACGTCCAGAACCGCTCGGCAAAGCTCAAGGCGGAGATTGAGAAGATGGACGGCGTCTGCGAAGCGCGGGATAAGTACTATGAAATCCTGGTGGAAATCCAAAAAAACGAGCCGACCCGGAAGGAGGGGGATTACAAGAGAAAGCAGAATGTCCGGCATGTCATAAAGGATTACAGCCTGAAATCCGTGGATGAGTTCCGCGAGTTCTACGAGTCTTTGATATCTGTTGATAGGCTCGTGGAAGAGATGCGGGCGCAGAGGGTCCAGGGCCGAAAAAACGAGCTTGAACTCTTTGTAAGTGCTCTTCAGTCGGAGATACAGTGGCATTGCGAGCAGCTTTTGCAGCACTATACCGGCGAAATCGAGGCAGTCGCCCAGGACTATTCCGCCGCTTTCAACGAGTCGGTGAAAGCCCCCTTCGAGAAATGCAAGATGGATATGGGGTTTGACGCTACCTGGTGTATCTATTCGGCCTTCCTGAACTTCTTCTCTCGCTGGGATGACTTCATCGACGGCATAGACGCCCCCATCTTTTTCAAGAAGTCTGCGAGTTTCATTGGCGCTTCGGTCGCATCCGGGGTCGGCTTTTCGCTGATGGGGCTGCTGTTCCCCCCGCTCGGCGTCAGCATCGGTGCGGCGCTACTCGCCGCCATAACGGCCACCCGGTTCGCCGGCGTCAGCTGGGAGACCAGCGCGGCCAAGAAGATTGTCAAGGCCTTCGAAAAGGCCGATGTCGTCAGCAAGTATAATTCGGTCATCTCTGAGTATTGGAGCAAAATCGCCACGGCCTTCGACGTTAGTGCCAAGAAAGTAGACGCTGACTGGGAGCAGTACCTGCAGAACCTGAGTACGCTGATTCAGTCCTGTGACCAGAGTTCCATCCGGGAGCAGTCAGAGGAGCTCCGCTCGCTGCTTGTCTTCCTGGGCCAGTGCCCGCAGAAACTCTCCCCGCAGTTGTCGATTTAGAGAAAGGGATGTTCAATATGTCCAATTTGTTTGAGAAGTACCGCAGTGCAGGCAACGATGAAGCCGCACTGATGGTGGCCAATAATGAGTTCAACAAAGCTCCCGGCGATAAGGCTGCTTTTGAGCAGTACTTTTCCTTTGTCTGTTCGCTTGGCACGAGCCTCCCCTCCCTTCTGGACCGTCAGGCGGCGCTGGATAAAGCGGCTGTCGCCTTGGAGTATTTCAAGGAGAATGCGGAGCTGGACGAGAAGCTTGTGGAGTGGATTTTGGCGAAGCAGACGAGCCTGGAGGACTGCTACGAGGCCCTTGCCCGTGAGGACAACGAGCTGATGAAGAAACAGGCTCTGGACGTTGAAAACGAGAACAACACCGTCCTCAAGCGCCTGTTCGACCTCAGAGACGAGCTCCAGGAGGTTAAGACACGGGATGCGTTTGATGACGTTTTGAACCGTATCCGGTTGGAAGACGGTAAGTTGGACCAGGATGCATTTACGGAGGAGCAGAAGCGGGTCTATGACACCCTTTCCCGTGCGCATACGTCCCTGATTACCGGAAAAACGGCCGAACTGGAGCGGGAGGAGAACATGGACTATAACAGCCGGGCCGTCAGTTTCTTCGCGGATGCGTTCTCCAAGTTTAAAAAGGATGAGAACCGCTATACCAAAAACGAAGATGCTCTGAAAAGTCTGGCGGACACCTATCTTTTCGCCTTTGACGCCAATCGGCTCCTCCCTGCGACCGTCGCCTATTACAACTACATCTATCAGTACATTTTTGACAAGCTCTCTGAGGACGGGAAGCTGTTCCTGACGAGGCTTGCCACAGAGAAAGATCGCACGAGGTGGTAAACATGGTATCAGCATCGCAGAAGAGAAAAAGCCTGTTCGACTTCCCCGGGTCTGCCGGGGCCACCGGATTCGGGCGGATGGGGACCTATACTGCCGCCAGCACGTGTGCTCGGACCAGTGCGGTCACCGGAGGCTATAACCAAGAACTGAACAGCTTCCTGTGCGATATGAGAGCTACGCAGGCCGCAGACGCGGCCCGCTATGGGGACAAGCTCTTTACCCCAAATTCTGCCGCCCGACAGCGTGGCGTAGAGCTGGCCTGGCGCTACGAGAAGAAGTCTATTCTCATGGGAGGCAAAGGCTCTGAGAATTGGACCGCTGCGGAACGCCGGGAAATCGTGGAGACCGGCTCCCTGCGCGGCTCCCAGGGCCATCATCAGCGGAACGTTGCGCTCCACCCGGAGGACCAGGCAAATCCCCATAACATCAAATTCTACCGCTCTCAAAGGGAACATCTGCAGAATGGCCATAAAGGGTCCTGGAGCAATGAATCCGATGCCCCGATGATTAACCGCGACAAAATGCTGACCCGCACCAATGCCCGCCGGGTCTTCCGCAATGAGGTGCGTGGCATCGGCTTGACCGCAGCCATTGGTCTTGGCATCGGCTTCAGTATTGGATTCGCGGCGACATTGGCCCAGAGTGGAATCTCTGTCGGCACAATTCAGGATGCCCTCAAGGGCGGTTTGCAGGGCGGCCTTACGGCTGCCGGCCTCTCTGTCACCGGATACGCGCTCTCACGCACGCTTGGCCAAGTCGCCTCCTGTGCCGTGGTAGGCGCCCTGGAGAATGCCGGTGTGGCAGTTACCACGCAGTTGGCACAGGCGGTTTCCGCCGGCGTCATGGGTGGCCTGACAATTGCCGTGTTTGCCGTGTATCAGTTCGCCACTCTGAAACGGCAGGGAATGGGGACAAAGCTGGCCCTCACCAATACAGCAAAGCAAGCGCTGGTATCCGTTGCCATCCTCGTGGTCGGTATCGCCATCCAGTGCATCGCTGGGAACAAGGCTGCCGCTGCCGTTACGATTGGCCTTGGCCTGGCAACGGCGTCCAGCGCCCTGATTAAGACCGTGAAGGGGCGGAAGCTGGCAGACCGCATCCGGGAGTGTGCCATTGACGGTGCGCGGCCGGTGTTTGCATAGGAGGTGTCGAGATGTTTGAGAGTTTTGTTCAGAAGGCATTGGCCCAGGATAAGCGGAATTGCTTTTCCCCCTATGACGGCCCGGTCGATTTCATCCCCGACGCGTTCCAGGCCTTCTATCGGGACACCGACCCGATAGATGTGGAGATCCGTTCTGGCGCTTATGGCTCCGTCCGGTTTTTCCCCGCCGCCGAGCTTCAGCAGCAGCAGGAAGCGTATGAGGTGACGCCCGAAATGTTTGTCTTTGCCTCCGTAAATGGGGACCCCATCTTCCTGAGCGATGGCGTAGTCTACACCTATGCTCACGGCTGCAAGGGGGTCCCCTGGGAAATGCTCTCAAAGGATCTTTCTTCCTTCTTTCAAGAGCTTCTCTAATTCATGTTACCTTGCGTCTGTGTTGTTGCTCTCTTTCCTAATCAACTGATTGTTCCGTACCTCCGCCTCGGAAATCGATCTTTGACACAACACTACCATTTTTCTGGCAGGCCATTAAATGCAATCAGATCTGGTTTTCCCGTTGTAAGCCGTAGTCTTTCGGATATCTCATCTAATTCCGTATCCATCCCAGTGCTCACAGATCCGTGGTAGCGAAATTCCTCGTTTTCGTCATTGATTAGTCTCAGATTCCAGACATCAACATCCGTTGCCATAGCTACCATGAGTTCCGTCCGGAAGTGATTTTCTATTCTATCAAACAGTTGGATAACAGCATGGCTTTCAACCTTGTACTGTTCGCGGGAAATCAATTTGAGGCTGATTCCATTACCGTATGCCCACCGAGATAGCCATACTGAGCCGTTCCTCGTGATTGTGATTCGCTGCTCGACTTCCTTATCGGTCTCAGGGCGAGGACCATATGCAATGTTACCTGATGTGAGCTGGAATTTTTGAATGTGACCGCTGAATGGGAAGTTCTCTGGTTTCCTCATAAGTGCGCCTCCTCATACAGGGAAATCTAATATAAGAATATCATAGATACCTACTACGGTCAAAATGAGGACTTCTGTGATGGACGACCAATCTTGCTCTTTTCATGTATGCGTAGAGAACCATGATTGGAAAAAACGAGTCCTGTCAGAACCAGCAATATGGGGTTGTAGGGTGGTCAGTTCACCTGGCACCCTCTGCAGGTCATACCTAAGACTGCAGTATAACCAGTTGGCAGGCCACAACGAATGTAACAAACGCTTGACTTTAATCAGATTGATTTCGATGTTTTATACTGTGGAAGCCTCCTCCCAATAATATGGACGAAAGCTCCCCTGCAGTCGCGGGGGAGCTTTGCTTTATTGTAGTATGCCATTGCCTTCATCCAGCATCATTGCAACCTGAAAGATAAATTCTTCCGGCGTCGGCCTATCCCCCTTAAAGGTCATCCTGTCCCATAACTGTTGTGCTTCTTGGTCGTGGTGGTCATAGGCATCATCAATTGCCACCTGCATTTCGTGAAGCACATCCTCAGGTGTCGTTCCGTTGTCGTGGGCAATCTTAGCAAGGATTTCATCAAAGCTTCTCATACTAACTCCTCCGTCTTTAGATTTCTAACTTGTTCTTTAGCGCAAGCATAGCACCGAAAGAATGTCGAATAAGCGAAAATCTTGACGGAGGGAAGAAAAAAGTGTGGAAGGAGCCACAAGCTCTTCCACACTCATCTATCTATCAACGCAGACACAACTTTCAAAACGCGCATTTTTTCTTCATGAGGGAGAACCTCGATGACGGCAGAAAGATTTGAAGCGACTCCAGTTGCCGCACGATCCACCACATCCACCAGCAGCTCATCCGCAGACACTTCAAGCACATTCGCAATCGCAACGAATGTATCTATCCTCGGAATTTTCGTACCGCGTTCAATGACGCTTACATGAGTTGGGCTGATGTTGATACGGGCGGCAAGGTCTTCTTGTGTCATGCTTTTTTTCTCTCTTGCAGCTTTAATACGTTGTCCAACTGCCTTTGCGTCCATCGTTCCACCTCCTCCTTTAGAACTTGATTTTGCTCTAAAGATAGTATAGTGGAGATGGCTGCTTTCATACAGAAGCCAAAGAACGAAGCATAATTCTAAAGAACAATTTGCGCAAAAAAAGATTTCCTCAGCCTCAACACCAGGACATGGCATTGGCTGAGAAATCAATGTGACTACTCGACCATATCCTTATGGATGGCTAAATTTCCCAGAATTGTTGAGCCCTCATGGTTGGCATAGGCGATGATTACAGAACGTCATGAAAGCAATCTCCTTTGATATCGGCAATGTCATCCAGCGGGATCTTCTTCCCGTCGGTCAGAACCAGAAGGCGCTCATAGAGATCAACTCGTTTTAGGTTGCCAGTGATGGCGGTATAAGAACCGCCAGGCTTCTTCTCGTCTGGGACGAAGAAGGTAACTGTAATCTCCGGCCTATCAGCAATAATCTCTTGGAGATACTGCTGCTTCCTATCCAGCAGGTCTCGTTCTTCATCTCCGAGCTCAATTCTCTCATCTGTCAGGCGCCCAGTTTCCTTGACAGCATCATCATAACCATTGAGAGCTGCAAAAGGGGAAAACTGCGCAGCTCGTTCCAGCATAGACATCTGTGGCCTTGTCTTAGAAACATGGTGGGGCAGATTGATGATATCTTCATACTTCTCCGTCATGCTCTATGGCCTCCAATTTGCTCATTCCTGTCCTTGCCTGTTGCGCCTTCCTCTAAATTCATTCCCTTCAAGATGGCATTTTTCCCGTATTTGTTCTTAATAGTGAGCATAACCTCCTGCATTTTTCGTTCCCGATCCAGTTCTGCTTGCTCTTGCTTTCGACGAGCCTCAACGGCAGCATAATCGGTGAACAGATCCATCTGCTCAAATTCGCCCTCTCTGGTCATCGCCTCACTCTCTGAAATCACCCGACCCGCAACGATGTTAAGTCGCCGCACCATGAGGTCGGTATTCACAATACGATCAAAGAGCGCTGTAGCTGCCCCCATGATTTTCTTTGTAGAGGAGGTATAATCGTTCAGGCGCTCGGTTCCATGGGCGTGCTTTGGAACCTCGCGGCCATAGTGATCCTTGACTATTGGGCCATGATACCGATTTCGCCGCGCCGGATCAGTTAGGTTCTCAATGTCATAGCCGACCGTCAGGACAATCTGGTCGGTCATCAGCTTCTTACTCACCAAATCCAGTGCCAGTTGCTCTGCCATTTCTCTCAGCACCAACCGAGCCCTTTCTGCGGAATACGGGCAATGCAGAACCTGACCGGAACCAAGGCTGTTTTCACTGGGATGATATGCCTTAACCGCTTGGATGGTACAGGGTTCCCAGCCCCACGAATGGTCAATCAACAACTCAGCGTTTTTCCCAAAGAGCTGGTAGAGAAGATCCTCATTGCATACCGACATTCGCGCAACATCGCCCATGGTAAACATTCCGTGTGCCTCTAACTTCTTGGCGTATCCACGTCCAACCCGCCAGAAATCGGTGAGTGGCTGGTGCGACCACATGGTCTGACGGTAGGTCATCTCATCCAGCTCTGCGATGCGCACGCCGTTCTCATCCGCAGGGATATGTTTTGCCAAGATATCCATTGCGACTTTACATAAATAAAGATTCGTACCAATACCTGCAGTGGCTGTAATTCCGGTATTCTCGATCACATCCAGGATAATTTTCATTGCAAGTTCTCTGGGGGTAAGTTTGTAGGTGGATAGATAATCGCTGACATCCATGAACACTTCATCAATGGAGTATACGATGATATCCTCTGGAGCAATGTATTTCAGATAGATGCTGTAGATGCGTGTGCTGTACTCCATGTAGTAGGCCATACGCGGTGGTGCAATCAGATAGTCGATCTCCAGCCCCGGTGTGGCATTTAATTCAGAGAGAAAGCAAGACTTTCCAGAAAATCGATGCCCAGGCGCATCGTGAAGCCGACCACGGTTGGCCTCCTTCACCTGCTGGACCACCTCAAACAGACGAGCACGACCTGAAATCCCATAGGCCTTTAAGGACGGCGTAACGGCAAGGCAGATGGTCTTGTCGGTACGGCTCTCGTCGGCAACCACCAAGTTGGTATCCAGAGGATCGAGACCTCTCTCCCGGCACTCGACGGAGGCATAGAAGCTCTTGAGGTCGATTGCGATATAGGACCTTTGCTTCATACTAAAACTGCCCCCTCTGGATTCTCGCTATTTAACGCCAAAACGCTGCTCGAAATTGGGTGTAACATTAATTCTCGAGTTCGTTTTCCTCAACAATACCGTAGTCAATCAGGATATTCTTGTCCGCATAAGTTGGATAAACAATTCCTGTCATCTCATAGTCGTACCTCCGAACACGGCGGAACCCCTTGACCGGCTCCGGCGCAAAAGCGGCGGTTTCATAATTTGCGTATTCAGGCGTTCCAGCCAGATCATCGGCTACCGCACGAATTAGTGCATTCGTCACTGCCTCCAGGTTCATGCCATACTCCACGGCAACCAGCTCATGTCTACGGACATCTTTATCCAAATTCCCGAAGGATCGGTACAACTTGTACTTCATGGAGAAACTCCTTCCCAGTAGAACTACCGCAAAAAATCACTTCTATGATTCACAGGCCGCAAATCGTATCCGAGTTCCGCCAGGTGCGCTATTTTTAAGGCAACCAGGTTGATATCCGTATCCATCGCCCTGGCGATTTGTTCAGCAGAATAGCGATAGGTATAGATGTAGTCCAGCAACTCCTCGTTGTCAATCAGAATTTCTGCAGCAACAATGTTCGCCTCATACTCTGGCCGTGTGGTCATGTCATACAGCATGAATTCATGAAGGCTGTTTGCCTGTGCCAGCTTCCGATGAAGCTGGTCATGCCCCAGCTCATGGGCACAGACGATGCGGAGCATTCTGTCCCCCAGATCCTTGTTCAGAAAAATAAATCGATTGCGTTTGACGACGCGGTACATTCCTTTTAGAGAGCCAAAATCCTCACAAAGAAGAACAGAGATTCCCAACTCTTTCGCAATCTGGAAGGGATCGCGTGTTCCGAAGCGCCGCACCAGGGATGCGCCGACTTTGGAGAGCATTTTACCGGTCATAAGCCCACCTCCACCCTGCGGATGCTTTTCATCATTATCTCACATCTTAGGCCCCACAGAATGGACTTACTCCTCCTGCTGGCGATATTTTTTGGGCGTAAATTTCTTGTTCTTCTCCTTGGCCATCCAATAGGCATCGTTGAGGGCTCGCATTGCCCCCTCAAGCGCATCCTCGGAAAGTTGGCCGCCGGCAAACAGGCCGGTCACCTCACCGACCAGTTCATCGATGTCTCGCGCTGCTTTTGCTCCACCCTTCTGATGGGCTTCTACGGAATAGACATCTGCGCTGGTGAGAAGGTATTCTGGAGTAGTGCCAAGGACAGTAGCAATATCACCGACCACCTTCATGTTGCCCGGTTTCCTTGAACCCATTTCGTAATTCTGAATCGTCCGCGCAGTTACAGAAACCTTTTCTGCAAGTTCAGCCTGTGTTAATCCTGCTTCAAGCCGCTTTTCTTTCAGCCGTTCTTTAAACCCCATAAAGGCACCTCTTTCTGTTTCTCTGCCATCAACACGAACACTTTTTCGCAAAACGGGATTGACACGAAAATCTGTTCTGGCTATAATGGGAACGTAACACGAAATTCTGTTCGTGTAAATGTTACCACATGAACAGAGATTTTGTCAATCTAAAACACGAAAAATTGTTCGTGAAGCGGGCAGAAAAACGGAGGGTATTGTAATGGAGGTACAATGCAGGAAAGAATATGTCTCTGTCAATCTTGATGTAGACCAAAACGGTGTGGTTCATCCCCGGTTCATCCGCTGGACAAATGGTCGTATCTATCAAATTGACCGGCTGAAGTACAAGTGCAGAGCCGCTTCTTCCCGGGTGAGCGGAGGTGGAATCCGATATACTGTCATGATCCACGGTAAAGAAACCTTCCTGTTCAGCGAAGGAAACAAATGGTTCGTGGAAGCAAAGGAGGCAAGTCAATGATTCTTTCTCTACGCCAAATAGAGGATATCGGTGCAGCTGTAATTCAGGACTTCAACAAGTTCTTCTACTGCGGCAGCAATGCCCTAAGGAATAATAAAGTTCGCGCAACACCCATCGACCAGTTCGCTCGCGAGTACCTGGGGTTAAGCGTTCGATTTGCCCGATTGTCCGCAGATGGGCGTATCTGCGGTCTGACCAGTTATGCTGATGCCGAATATATCATTGAGGAAATGGGAGTAGTTCGTACCATCGAACTCAAACAAAATCAAATTCTTCTGGATTCCAGCTTTCTGGAGGCCGGCAAGGTCAAAAAATTGTGCGGCAAGCGCCGCTTTACCTTGGCGCATGAGTGCGCACATCAAATCCTGTTTCAGATGGAGTCCGAGGAGTCCCAGCAAAAGTGCCGTGGATTCTACTCGGATCGGCGATCCTACTCCCTACGAGACCTAAAGAGCAGAGAGGACTGGAACGAGTGGCAGGCCAATGCCTTGGGGGCCGCCCTGCTCATGCCCCAGGCAGAGATAAATCGGGCCATGCGGTTTTTCGCTCAAAATCGCACACTGATTAGCTATGAAGGGAGGTTTTCATATGCGGACAAGCTGGCACTTTCACTTCTCTGTCAAGCTCTTGGCGTGTCCAAGTCTGCCGCCGTGATTCGGCTCCGGCAGCTTGGGTATCTGGAAGAACGCCCGTATGCAGAGTTTGTTGATCCACTGGAGGTGTGGGCATGAGCAAAAACATTCGCATTACAGAGCCTTCCGCAGAAATGTTGGGCAAAATTATCCGGGCGCGGGAGGCGATTGCGGCGCAAAAGCCGCGATATATCAAATGCCCGTACTGCCAGCATAACTCAATCGTCGTATATGAGGACACAAGAGGTCATGTCGAAACAAAGTGCAAAAAGTGCGGAAAAGTCACCGTCTTTGATGTTTTGAGCATGAGAAAAATCATGTTTCGCCTTCGCCCGAAGGAGAACTAAATTAAAACTGAATCACATAGCTGAGCTGTGGAGCCGCCTGATAGGTGTAGTCATCCTGATGCCGCATGGACAGAGTCGAAAGACTCTGTTTATCGGCACGGACAGAATGACCACCGTCATGCGGCTCTTTTGTTGTCTTGCCTTTCCGCGGCTTCGTGCCAGCGGAAAGGACAAGACAATGAGTATTCCGAAGACCCCAGTTGAATTCGATTACGACCTGTGGACCACAGAGGAAGGAAAATGCATGGTTCGGATCAAAGCTACCGGCGAGATAACGGAGGTGGAACGCTCTGTCATGCAGGTTCTGCGCTCAGAGGAGAAGCGTCTCCGGCGCACCATATCTCCGGAGCAGGGTCCATCCAGAGAAGGGAAAACCGCTCCAACGGTTCTCTCTCTGGATATGCTTCCCGAAGATGTGGCAGACTCCAGCTGGTTAGCTGACACCTGCGACTATACGGAGGAGATTTCCACGAAACTGCTGGAGAGTAGCTTGCGAGAAAGCTTGACTCCTACCCAATATGGCATCTATCAAGCCTGCATTTTGAATGGGATCAGCTACAAGGCTTATGCAGACCTGATGGGTGTTAGCTATCAGAGCGTCCAGAATGCAATCCGCCTCATTCAGAAAAAAGCAAAAAATATTTTTGGCTGATGGTTGTGGTTTGCTGCAAATATGTCCGTTGTAAAGTGAAGGGGCCTTAAGACGCCTTCATTGAACCTTTTCAACTGAATATCCGGCAGCTAAATAACATCAGCGATGAGCGAGCGATGCGGACGGTGCGCGATGACCACCTGTAGGAGACAAAAAGGAAATGCTTTTCTTTTTCTCCTATCAATGACGGCCAATAAGGTGCCCAGCGGGTCCTCCGATCCAAAAGCAGGCATGGCAGCCTGTTTCGCCAAGACCTCATCTGCCTATAATGGTACCCCTGTCCAGCCACAGTCTCAAGCAATGGGGGCAGCTCGGAGAGATCCTCGGAGGGGTTAGATTCCCGGAGTGCGGCGCCCGCCGCAGTTTAGCTGACCGCCCTGCCTGGGGAAGTAGTGTCGAATACAGGCAACAAAAAGACATTCAAATGTCTTGATATCAGAAGCAATGGGGGTCACCCATCATGTAGCAGGAAAGCCAAGGTTTCCTCAACCAAATCGGGTGACCCCTATTTTTGTGGTATCAATTCATATTCATATTTAGGAGGGATCACATCATGATTGCTGTGTCGCAAACCAAGAGTGCAAACTACCTGTTTATTGTGGCCGTGCTGAAGTCGATGCGGGAAGGTGGCGTGATCACTCAGGCCGAGTATGAGCGAGCCAAGCGCTACTACCAGAAGCTCACCGGCTCCGATCTCGTCATCGCAGATTAAATGTTCAGAAGGAACCGTCTAAATTGATGTATTTTGGGCATCAGGTCTTGTCGCTTGTGTAAAAATTTACTTCTCTGCGTTCTTTCAATAGACTTTGCCTTGCCGTTGACTATAATGTTGCTTGAACCGGAAAAGTGGATGGTACCAAAATGTAGTACAATCCAAAATTCAGCCAGAAAGGAGGGCTGTTGATGCCGCAGGTCAAACTCATCTCGCCCATCACCAGGCAGGAAATCCGCAAAATCCGAGTTGCCGCCTATTGCCGGGTATCTTCCAATTCAGCGGATCAGCAGAACTCCTACGCCAACCAGATTCGGGTATATACCAGCCTCATTCAGAGAAAAAAAGAGTGGGAGCTGGTGGAGATATTCGCTGACGAAGGGCTCTCTGGCATGAACGCACAGAACCGCACCGAATTCCAGCGAATGATCAAGATGTGCGAACAGCACCAAATCGACCTGATCGTCACCAAATCCGTCTCCCGCTTCGCCCGAAACGCCAAGGAGTCTCTGGAATATGTCCGGAAGCTGAAATTGCTCGGCGTGGGGGTGCAGTTTGAGAAAGAGGGAATCTACACCCTGGCCCTCGGAGATGAGATGCTGCTCAATACCTTCTCTGCCATCGCACAGGAGGAGTCTAAGGCAATTTCCCAGAACCAGCGGCTTTCCATCGTGAAGCGGATGCAGTCTGGGGAATATGTGGACAGCAACGCTCCTTACGGCTTCCGGCTGGTGGATAAGGCGCTGGTGATCTATGAACCGGAGGCGGCCATCGTCCGCATGATGTTCGAAAACTACCTGAGCGGCCAGTCTACATCGGAGATCGCCCGGGATCTCAACAGCCGCGGCATCAAAACCAAAACCGGGAAATCCACCTGGCGCTCCACCAAGGTGGCATACATCCTTGGAAATGAGCGGTATTGCGGCGATTGCAAATATCAGAAAACCTACCGCGACACCACAGTCCCCTTCAAACAGTTCCGAAATCGAGGTCAGGAGGATATGTTCTACGCCTCCATGACCCACGCTCCTCTTATTGACCGAGATACCTTTGACAAGGTCCAGCTCCTCTTGAAAAAGCGTCAGGATGTCTTTGGAAAATCTACAACGCAAAATATCTACCCTCTTACGAGCCGCATTCAGTGTTCTGAGTGCGGCTCGTATTTTCGCAGGAGGCAGGTTTCCGGGACAGTAAAGTGGGGATGCTCCAAACACATTCAGGATCGTACCCAGTGCGGCTCAAACTACTACAGCGAGGAGAGGATCTACGATGCCTTCGTCGCCATGGTCAATAAGCTTCGGTTCTCTGAATACGACATCATGGGGCAGACGCTACTCCGTCTGGAATCCGCCGAGCTGAAGCGAAAGCAGAAAAACACGGCCGCAAGGGAGCTCAGCCGGAACATTGCAGATCTGAACGCCAAGTTGGTGATGGTGGAGCAGCTCCATGCAAAGGGATACCTCAAAGATGAGGTCCACAAAGCTCAGGTGCGGGAGATTAACGACCAACTGCGCCAGCTCAAGCGGGAGCGCCAATGTGAATTCTCCTCGGGCATTACCCATATGATAGAGGAACTGACGCGGCTGAAAAAGCTGCTGGAAGAGCTCGAGGAACCACTGGACCGCTTCGATGAGAAGCTGTTTACTGAGATCGTTCAGGCCATCAGTATCAGCCGCCGGGATGAAATGACAGTCACCCTCATTGGCGGGCTGAGATTCACAGAAATGCTCTGATAGAGAGGAACCTCGCTATGAAGAAGATACGCTATATCCCATATGGTTACACCATGAGAAATGGAAGGACAGTCATCGCACAGGATGAAGCTACGGTTATCCGCGAGATATTCAGCGCCTACATCAACGGCGCATCCCTCCAAAGTATTGCCGAACTGCTGACTGAGAGGAAGATCCCCTATAGTGAGAGAACGGATGTGTGGGATAAAGCTCGTATCGCACGAATCATTGGAAACGCCAAATACATTGGCGATGGGGAATATGATCCTATCATTGAAGAAGAGCAGTATGAAGAAGCAGCTGCCGTAAAAACCGCCCGCCAACGGAATACATTCGAGAAAAATCTGAAGGGGATCGACCTATTTCGAGATCTGGTCCGATGTGAGGAGTGCGGGGCCCCTATGCGGCGAAGGGTGAGCAGTAAGCATCGTATTCGGGAGGGTTGGGAGTGCACCAACCCAGACTGCGGTCAGCGCATCCGGATTTCTGATACCCACCTGTTGGAAAAGGTGACAATCCTGATGAACCGCATCATAGCCAATAGCTATCTCCTCATCCCTCGCCCCAAAAAACGAAAAGAACTGTCGGCGGAAGCTAAGCAGATCAACCGGGAAATAGATGCCGAGCTGGAGCGGGATGACCCAAGCGATGCGCTGATTATCGTCAAAACAATCGAAATGGCAGAGCGGCTCTATGCTGAGACCGATGCCCATCTGCAGATCACCGCATCCATCGCCAGGAAGCGGGTTAGCCTTATGACTCCCCAGGAGGAATTCAGCCCGGCTTACTTTAGTGACATCGCCGCCTACCTGACGCTTGGCAGCGGAGGAAAGGTGATCCTACATACCAAGACCGATGTCGAGATCGGAGATGAAGAAAATGAATGTAACCAAGATACCCAAGAAAACAATATCGGTTATTGAGCCAAAACGCTCTCTGATCGTCAACAGGGAGCAGTATCATCAGCGGCGGGTTGCTGCCTACTGCCGGGTATCCACCGACAGCGAGGAGCAGCTCACATCCTATACCAACCAGAAGAAGGTATATACCGAGATGATTGCCGCTAAATCCGAATGGGAGTTCGCCGGACTCTACGCAGATGAGGGCATCTCCGGGACACGTGCAGATAAGCGCCCCCAGTTCCAGAAGATGATCAACGACTGCTTGTCTGGGAAAATCGACTATATCATCACGAAATCCGTTTCCCGCTTCGCCCGTAATACAGTGGACTGCCTGGACCATGTGCGAATGCTCAGGGCAAGAGGGATTGGCATCTACTTCGAGGAGCAAAATATAGACACACTGCAAATCGACAGCGAACTCTATCTGGTCATCTACGCAGGGTTCGCACAGTCCGAATCCGAAAGCATCAGCAAGAATGTCACCTGGACTTTTCGTAAGCGATTTCAGGAGGGCAAGCCCATATTCAACTATAAGTGCCTTCTGGGATACCGCAAGGGTGCAGACGGAGAACCGGAGATCGTCCCGGAGGAGGCATCCATCGTGGAGAGGATCTTTAATATGTACCTGTCAGGTGAAACCATCAACCGGATCTCAACCAAACTCAGAGAAGAAAATCTCCAGATACCAGGAAAACGATTCTCCTTCTCTGCGAGCATGATTAAGGGTATTCTCCGGAATGAACGATACTGCGGGGACAGCATCCTTCAAAAGACGGTCACAATTGACTGTATTGGCAAGGTTCGCCGCAAAAACACCGGTGAGGCACCCATGTACTATGTACAGAATAGCCATGTTGGTATCATCAGCCGAGAGCTCTTTCACAAAACGCAGGAAGAACTCGCCAGGCGGATGAGCCGGGAGCCAAATTCCACCAAAACGGCTACCACAGCCACCGGAAAATACTCCCGGTACGCACTATCCAATGTGATGATCTGCGCCGAATGCGGAAGTCGATATAAGCGCGTGACCTGGACATCCCGAGGAAAAAAGCGAGTTGTCTGGCGCTGCATCAGCCGCTTAGACTATGGAAAGCGCTACTGCAAAACCTCGCTCACGGTAGATGAGACCGCCCTCCACGCCGCTATTGTTCGGGCAATCAACCGATTCAACGAGGAAGACGAGTCCACTTATATGGCACTCATGCGGGCAACCATTGGTGAAGCAATCGGTCTAACCGGAGGCACAGATGAGATCGACCTGCTCCGGCGAAAAATAGATGGGCTGAATCGGAAAATGGTATCTCTTATCAATGAGAGCGTGGAAAGCGGAGAGGGTATCGAGAGTCACGAAGCTGAATTCAAAGAACTTTCCGATACCATTGAACTCCTGCAAGGACGGATTCAGAAACTCGAAGAAGCACTTGCTTCCGATCAGGTGAATGACAGCCGAATCCTTCAACTACAGCAGATCATCGCCGACCGAGCATCCAAAAAGATGGAGTACGACGATACCATCGTCCACCAAATGATTGAGTGTGTGAAGGTGTATCCCGACGGGAGACTGGACATTATCTTCGGAGGAGGGTACCTTATCGAAGAACGCCTGGAAAAAGAAAATTGATAACTTCAAATATAATTGACATAATCGCTGAAATAATATAATATAATTTATGTTAGGAGGCGATTGTGCATGGCAAAAAAAGCTGCGGTCATCATGCCGCAAACACGGGAGATCCTGGCACAGATGGGTGAGCAGATCCGCCTGGCCCGCCTGCGCAGGAAGTTGAGCCTGGAATTGGTAGCAGAGCGTGCCGGGATCAGCCGAGCCACTCTTATATCCATTGAGAAAGGCACCCCTACGGTATCCATCGGCTCCTATGCCGCTGTGCTGCACGCATTAAACAATATGGACAGCGACCTGCTGCTTATTGCAAAAGATGATGAATTCGGCAGGAAGCTGCAAGATCTGGCGCTGCCCACCAGACGGCGGGCGCCCAAGAAAGGAGAGTAGCCCATGGCGCAGGACGAAAAGACCATCTATGTATATGAAAATTGGCGTGGAGAGGCACCCACTCTGCTGGGGCGGCTGCGCTGCGGCTTCGTCCGCGGACAGGAGACCTTTTCCTTTGAGTATGATCCGGCCTGGCTGTCATCCGCCGAGAGTTCCTTCTCTCTGGACCCGGATCTGGCTCTCTACCGCGGGCGGCAGTATGTGCCGCTGAACAAGCAGCTCTTTGGCCTGTTTTCCGACTCCTGTCCGGATCGCTGGGGGCGTCTGCTGATGAAGCGCAAGGAGGCCATCGACGCTCGCAAAGAGGACCGCAAGCCCCGTAAGCTCACCGAGAGCGACTTCCTGTTGGGGGTCTACGATGAATCCCGTATGGGTGCGCTGCGGTTCAGCTTGGAAGAAGGGGGCGAATTTCTTTCGAACGATAAAGCGTTTGCGACGCCTCCATGGGTAAACCTTCGGACGCTGGAAAACGCCTCTATCGCTTTCGAGAATGATGAGAGCGGCCTGAATGAAAAATGGCTGCGTGAGCTTCTGGCCCCCGGCTCCTCCTTGGGAGGCGCAAGACCCAAAGCTACGGTGCAGGCCACAGATGGCGCCTTGTGGATTGCCAAGTTCCCTTCCAAGCATGATGAATATAACAGCGGCGCGTGGGAGAAGGTCGTCCATGACCTGGCACGGCTCTGCGGACTGGATGTTCCGGAATCCAAATTGGAGACGTTCTCCAAGACCGGCAGTACCTTTCTCGTCAAGCGATTTGACCGAAACGGTAGCCGCCGCATCCACTTCGCCTCCGCCATGACCCTGCTGGGCAAGACCGATGGAGCCTCTGCAGCGGACGGAAGCAGCTATCTGGATCTGGCGGCGTTCATCCGGGCCAACGGGGCATCACCCCGGCAGGATCTGGTCGAGCTGTGGAAGCGGATCGTGTTCAGCATGGCGGTATCCAATACTGACGACCACCTGCGCAACCATGGTTTCCTTCTGACACCCACCGGCTGGCGGCTGGCCCCTCTCTATGATGTGAACCCAGTCCCCTCGGGGGACCGGCTTTCCCTCAATGTGAGTGAGTATGATAACACCATTGACTTGGAACTGGCTCTGGAAGTAGCCGATTATTTCGGCCTGGCCCCTCAGGAAGCGGAACAGGCTGCAGAGGAGGTCTGCAAAACAGTATCCGGACACTGGGAACAGTTGGCCGGGCAGTATGGTCTCAGCCGAGGAGCGATAGAGTATATGCGCCCTGCCTTTTCCCTTCCATGATAAGATCACAAACGGACGATTCCTGGTGGAACCGTCCGTTTGCTTATTCTTTGGCGACTCCCTCAAAAGAGTCCTCGCCCTCATCCTCGTCCATATCCGTATCAATGTCCAGTCCTTCATTGTTCCCCACATTCTTCTCGTAGAGCTTGGTCCATTTGAGCGGATATTTGCATTTGCGGTTATAGGCCAGAAGCATCGCCTCAGCATAGCCCATAGAACCGGGGCGTCGTTCCTTGGCTGTTCTCGAAAGCAGCTTGACCGACATTTCCCCCACTTTTTCCTTAAAGGTCTCATCTTTCAGGGCATCGCCGAACGTGTAGACCAATCTGGCGATTCCGTTGAGCATATTGGCAGACAGCGAATTCATATCGCCCTCCCAGGTGCCTACGCAGAGTCTGAGTGTTCGATCAAGTACATGGTAACCGAACCGCTCATATATATTTTCAAGCGTGGAGACAGCACAGACAACGCCATAGTTTCTGACCTGGCCAATGGAAAGAGAATAAGACTCTACCAGATCTTTGATCATAAGCTGTTCCTGATTCCCGGCTTCCACATTTGCCATAAACACTTCATAGGGACGGAGCGGTTTGACAAACTTCATCTGGTTGGCGAAGATATCTGCCTCGTGCTCGTAGTTCAGATCATCGTATATCATGCACCAGACTGGCGTTTCACGAGAGCCAGAGGCCAGGGCGACGATCTCCACCGTGTGCTGGCCATTGAAGACATAGTTGACCCCATTTCGACGGCTTACCTTCACGGGGTTGATCTGATACAGATCAAAGTGTGCCGCAGCATTCAGCACATGCTGTTCGGAAATATTCCTCTGGTACTCCTGATTGGATACGAGGTTCTTGATGGGAATCTGTTCGAAGTGAACATTGGGAACAAACATACTATAATCTTCCATTAGGATTCCACCTCAATTGCATTGAGCATTTCCTGGATTTTTCCTTCTAATTCAGTCAACGCCGCCAAGAGGTTTTGTCTTGCAGCAGGTGAGATCGCTTCCAAATGTGCCATGGACTTTGTCCGGTCGATGGAGCTCATCCAGGAGGGGATCGTAAGAGTAAGTCCAGCAACTTCCGCATCCGGGTCATAGGCGGGCATCGTCTTGATTGCCGGCTGTTCTGCCGCCGCTGTACCGGGCTTGGCAGAAGCGTCGGAATAAAGGCATCGTCTCGATTCACTGTAACGAGCAAACGCATAGGGATTTTTTCCGATTTTTTTACTAAGTGCTTTCAATTCTTCGGGTTCCATTTCTGATAGAGCAACGATATTTTCGAAAGAAATCTTATATGCCCCGGAAAGAATGTGCGGAACAAGCTCAGGAGCATTTTGTTCAATGGTATCTAATGCTGCACTGTATTTCGCATATTTCTGTACGGTTGCGCCGGACACATGATACTTCCTTCCCAGCCGGGCTGCTGTTCGCCGGCCACTCTCTTCATCTATTGGGCGGCCTCTCCCCACAGTAATGTTGGGGTTCGGACGGTACTGATTATAGCCATTCCTATTTCGCTGTACTTTCTTTTCCGCTTCATATTGTTTCCCAATCAGATATTTCCTGGTTTCTTCTGAGATGTTGCGGCGCCCAAGTTGGTTCGCACAGATCCAGGCGATGGCAGCATCTCTGCTTGGAAAATCCAGCTCCTTGACTCCATAAGGAATGCGCATTTTATTGCATATTTCATAGCGATTATGACCGTCGACGATGGTATCATTCCATGCGATGATATCTTCCCGGCATCCTTCCATGACCAGATTCAGCTCCAGTTGCCGGTATTCCTCCCGGCGAAGTGGACGAATCAAGTTTTTGAATTCCGGATCGATGTTAAGCTGCCTAAATGCTTTCTCTGTCATGTAGCCTCCTGCGTTCCAGCTGTTTGACGGTTTTGAGGGAAAAATATGCGACCCGGTTGACTTGATCGATCTCACCGGTCAGCTGGTAATTAAATCTCAGGTCAAAGCCACCCAGCAGTTCGGAAAAGTTTTTAATAAGGATCGTACTATAGAATTCTATAGACTGCTGGGATGTGTTTGACATCCGAACCTTGTTTGCGGTCCCGCCTGAAATAGGTTTGTCCGATCCGAGAACGGCGATATACAGCTCTTCAGGGTTTACCAGGAATTGCACATACGCAGGATTCTTCAAGAGACGAATCGTTTGCCTGTGGATTCGAATCCGGTTTCGCGCAGGGTCCAGCGTTAAGTAAGCCTGCAATTGATTTTCATGATTCATGTCCTTGTCCTCCCAAAACGGACTTACTACCAGTATCAGAGGCAGCCTCGTCTGACTGCTCTGATGCAGCAGGAGCTATGTTATCGCGCAACCCATATACAGCATATCCTTCAAAAATGTCTACCTGCATAGATTTCTGGTGTTCCCGGAACGGGAGTCCAAACTGCGTCTTCCAGCCCTCCGGAAACACGGGAGTTCGAGAAGACTTGGGCTTCTGGCCGTCTTTTTGCACCCGCTGATACACTTCGGTCGCTGTGAGATCAAATGCGATGAGCCACTCATCCTTGGCATGGATTATCCGCCCGAGGAGTTTATATCGATAGTCCAGATTCCAGTCCATCAGTGAAAACACTTTGGCGAAAAAAATCTTGCAGGTAATCTGTTTCGGTTTACGTCTGCCGGAGCCGTTGGTGCACCAGGCGCAGGCATCCCGATCTTCCGCCCGACATGGACGGATCGCCAAGATCCTGCTCTCCTGATTGACCAATACCTGCACATAATCAACTTGTGGGAAGCGGTTCAGGCAGGCGGTATTTACATAAAATTTGTAATTGTTGAAAGTTACAGACGGCTCATTAATATGGGCGAAGAACTCACGGCGTACCACTTGGTAGCCATCGTAGTTAAAGTCACCGGCCATCTCCAGGACCTCATCACTACTGTTGTTTGCGGGAGAAGCTGCCAGTTCCGCTTTTTTTAATTCAGCAGACGGAACAATATCCAAATGCCCGTCCTCCAGGGAACGAAGCATTCCGGCGATTACACCGCCGGTATTTTCCCGACTTTCTTCGAACATTTAGGATTCCTCCTTCCCGTACTGACCGAGTTCCTGACAGATATAGTCACGCAGCACGTCAAATCCTGTCACGCGGAGTTTCTGCCCGGTTTCATACAACTGGCCCTCCATGCGGATTTTCCAGTCTTCCTCACTCTGATCGCAGACGGGCGGGAAAGACTGTTGGTGGAGGTAATATTGCTTGCCAAAAGAGCCGATCCACTCCTCCGGGACTGCCCGCACCCGTTTGCCGGAGACAGAAAGGGGCTGTACAGGCTCCTTTGCCTGTTCCGTGCTTTTTGAACCGGAAAGCAGGTACGATTTAATAAACGCTTCCGCATCATTGACATCAAAAATATACGCAGATTCAGTTTCAGTTTGAAACAGCGCTCCGGCGATCCGGTATTTTAAATCCGGACTCCAGCCGAATAACTGAAAAAGCGTTTCTACATAGGCCGCACCGGCGATATCCCTGGGCTGATACTTTCCGTCTGACAGCTTGGAAAACACGACTGCGTTGCGGCTGCTTTTCGCCGCTGTACGGACGGCGAACTTCATCTCCACAGGGTTGACCAGCAGCTCCACATGGTTGTCTTTCCCAAAAGACCGAACACATGTGGTGCTGAACTTGATTCTCTTATCTTGAAACAGTACATAGGGACGGTGATAATTATCAAAGAATTCACTGCGGGCGATTTCAAAGCCTCTCATATCAAAATCTCCCGGAACCAATGTGATGCTCGAGGGCAGGGATGCATCCGCCTGCTGCTCATCGGGCGGATGGATACTGGCGGACGCTTGGTAATAATCCGCCGGCTTAAATCCAGCCCAGCGGGGATTGATGGTCACGAACCCTCTGAGCAGGCCGCTGTCGATCACCCGCAGCTCCGGGAGGATGGAGCGGTTGCCATACTTGGAGTTGTTCAGAAGATGCTGAACCGCAATGAAATCATCTCTGGAAACAATGCCCTCGTGGTGGTTCCGGTAAAGGCTCTGGGGTCTGTCCCCCCGATTCTTTCTGGCCTTGTGGTTCAGATAGTTGGGGGTGAAGGTCTTCCGGGTCAGTACATCCCCGCAATGCCGCTCATTGCGAAGGACCTGGACAATGGAGTTGGATGTCCACTTGACATTTCCCAGATAAGTCTTTCGGCCCAGCTCGGTGAGCGCCGCCGCAATGTCGGAGGTGGAATATCCATACAGATACATATAGAAGATGAGTTTTACCGTGGGGGCTTCATCCGGGTTGACGACCAGGTTTCCATCTGCGTCGTGAGAATACCCCAGCAGTTTGGGCGTCAATGGCAGACCTCCGTCCAGCCGCATCCGCAAGGAGGTTTCCATGCTCCGGCTGCGGATGTGAGACTCCTCCTGAGCCATGGTGGCCTGAAACGAAAGCGCCATCTGGGAATCGTCTTTGAGGGAGAAGATACATTCGCTCTCGAAGAACACTCCGACGGGACTGGGCAGCTCCGCAAGCATTCGCACCATGCTGATACAGTCCACCACATTTCGGGCAAAGCGAGACACGCTTTTGGTAATGATCATATCGATTTTCCCGCTGCGGCAATCGGCGATCATGCTGTTGAACTCGTCCCGATGAGCCAGAGAAGTTCCGCTAATCCCCTCATCCGCATAGATTTTGACCAATGTCCAGTTGGGATGATGCACAACAAAATCTTCATAGTATTTCTTTTGCAGCTCATAGGAGGAAGTCTGCTGGACATTGTCTGTGGAGACACGGGCATACACGGCGACCCGCTGCCTTATATCATTATCGTAATAGTCGATGGGCTTTTTAGCCGGAATGAATTCATAGTTCTCCGGGTCAACTTTTGTGTTGATACGCCGGCGGACCCGTTCTTTCCGTTCCGCAAGCTGTTTGCGTGTGGACTTGTCAATCATGCAGCATTTCCCTCCGGGGTTCGTCATCAGGGAGTATCTTCCAACCGGGATCTGGCAAAAAGTAGGGGTCGTGTAGATCCTCCTGGTAATAGGAAGCCAGCGTATAAATATCCTCCGAAACGAAGTAAACGCCCACTGGCTTTGGGAGTGCTGCCAAGAGGCGCGTACAGAAAGAGAGCTCGGAGAGCTTCTTCGAGATATTGCTTGCTTTCTGGGTAATGATCAGATTGACCTTTTCCTCGTAGCAGTCTTGAAGGAGCCTTGACCACTCCGGAGCGTTCTCCATATTGGGCGCAGTGCTGCCCTCGTCCACATAGAAACCGACAAACTTCCAGTTTGGGCAGAGAGCCAGTGTATCAAGAAATTGCTTTTTATGAGCTGAGAGATAGTCCTCATAGCGGGTCTGGTTGAAGTAGCGGATGTATACCGCCACACGGTAATGTGTTTTGGGAAGCGGGCGTTCCCGCTTGATTTCCTTTAACCAGGCACGATGTTCCGCTAAAAGGGTGTTTCGTTCCGTCTCCCTTTCCAGCAGGAAATCAAATGAGGGCATAACTTCCTGCTCTGACTCTCTATTTTGAACGGCCAGATCTGACATATTTGCTCCCCCTGTGTTATTTCTCTTCCAGGCCATTATATAATCTGCAGACTAATAACAAAATCGACCAGAAGTCAACACCTTGACTTCTGGTCGATAGATGAGAAAAAAAGAAGCGAGCCGGCAATTCCAGCTCGCAATTTTTCAGGTATTGTCATCCCGTCTGGCCATAGTGGATTTCAACTCACGAACAATCTTCAGGATGGAATCCAGCTCCTTGGGAGAGCAGTCGGCCAGCAGCTCGTCAAACTCGCTCTGGTATAGGCTTCTCACCTCCGGCACATCGGGCCGAAGAAGGGAATCAGCAGACACTTGCAGGGCTTCGATGATTCGGATAAAGGTTTCCAACTTCATGCTCGTCTTGCCTTTTTCGATATTGCTGACATGGGGCAGCGAGATATTGGCCTTTGCAGCAAGATCGGCCTGGCTCATCCGGCGATTGATCCGCGCATCTCGAATACGGGAGCCGACCAACTGGCTCTCGGTCAATTCATGTTCCGTCATCGGCTTCCCCCCTCAAATATATTCTCCAGATTATCTATTTCTAAGAGTATATCAACTTGGGGTGAAATTGATATAAGGTCGAGTTGATGATATAATCTAAACACTATAATAAGACTGCAAAATTTTTTGGAGGTCTTATTATGAGCCTGAACTACAAAGTCATTGGAAAACACATCCGTGAAGTCCGTCAGCGCAACCACCTTTCGCAAGCGATGCTCTCTGAACTGGTGGATAAAACGCCATCTTACATCAGCTACATAGAGAGCGGGATCAAGAGCATGAGCCTTGACACCTTTGTGCTTATCGCCAATGCTTTGGGCGTATCTCCCGACCGGCTTTTGATGGAGCAAATCATCAGCACTGAACGGTGCGCCAGCGAAGAAATCGCCCTGCTCCTTTCGGATTGCAGTACCTATGAGATGATGATTCTCCTGGATGTTATAAAATCGCTGAAAGCCTCCTTGAAAGAGCATCAAGGCAGATACGGTAAACCAGATAACTTTGATTTTACCGTCTGAACCTGAGAAAGCAATCAACCGGAAGTCACGAGCATTGACTGCCGGTCGATCTATGCCAGTAAAGGTGGATATATTTTTGGAACAGTGGATATGTTTTTGGAAAGTCCCGGATATGGGTCTTCCGAGTTGGTATAATGAGAAAAGAAAGGTGGAATGACCAATGATCTATTACACGGGTGATATCCACGGAGACCCCTATGAGGTCATACAGTTTTGCGACAGCAAGAAGCTGACAGAGCAGGATACTCTGGTTCTGCTTGGAGATGTAGGAGCGAACTACTACCGAAACCGGCGAGACACAGAGATGAAGAGAGTTCTTGCCGCCGTAAAGCCGACGATGCTCTGCATCCACGGCAACCATGAGATCCGGCCGGCCAGCATCCCTTCCTATCGCACGAAGCAGTGGAACGGCGGGACAGTCTGGGTAGAGGAAGCCTTTCCCCGCCTGCTGTTTGCTATGGATGGTGAGATCTTTGATCTGGAAGGTCTCCGACATTTGGTCATCGGCGGAGCTTACAGCGTGGACAAATTCTACCGGCTGGCCAGAGGTTACGGCTGGTGGCCGGATGAGCAGCCTTCCCAGGAGATCAAGGACAAGGTCATCCAGACATTGTGCTCCTGCGGCTGGCAGGTAGACACCGTTCTCTCCCACACCTGTCCCTATCAGTATGAACCGCAGGAAGCATTTCTTCCGATGATCGACCAGAGTACCGTGGATGACTCTACCGAAAAATGGCTGGAGGAGATTGAGCAGAAGCTCAGATACGACCACTGGTTCTGTGGGCACTGGCATATTGACAAGCGCGTCGACCGGATGCACTTCCTCTTCCACAGTGTGGAGGCTGCGCCGCAGCTCTTGACGGGAGGGGACACATTATGACAGAGGAAGAAAGGCCGGAGGCCAAGGAGCAGGAGGCGTGCTTTGCCGCAATCCGTGAGATCGTCCAGGAGATTTCCCGCCTAATGGACGCCGCATATCAGCAATACAGCCGTTTGGTAGAACAGGTGTTGAACGGCAGGATCACCGAGGAGCGGGAGATCGAGCGAATCATGGACGGGCTTGTGGACTTCGGAGATAATCCGAGGCTCCTCGAACTGTACAAAACCCTCTGCCGCCATGTCTATTACAAATATCCCGCTCTTGTGGGAGAGCACACTGCCCTCTTCCGGCTCCAGTTTGAGGAAACGGAGGATGGGGATACGGATACTGAGGAGGTGGAAACATGAAAGCGCCGGAGATCAAGCACTACATCAACTGGCTGGGTCGGGTGGAATACCGAAACATCAACTGCTCCTTCACCTATGACGAGACATCCTATGCGGCCATCGACCGGATCTTCCGCCTTCTCCACCGGCTGGAGCCAGGCCCGGAGAACACAAGCTGGGAACTATGGCTCCGTGCGGAGCGAGGTACCATTGAAGACTTCGGCAGCTTTGAGGAGCTGCGGGCGGACGGCCAGGTGGAGAGCTTTGAGGAGTTTGAAACCTGGTGGCATTCCGAGTTCCCGGAGGAGGCAGCGTGGTTCCACTTTGCCGCCGGCGAGGATCAGAAGATCGGGTATCGGGCAATATTCTTGGGGCATCGGCATGTGCTGGAGGTGGACAGCCGCAAAGAGCGCGCCTTCCCCTATGACATCGCCCCATTCACCGCCTGGCTGGAGGGTGCGGTACGGGACACCGTTCAGATGGTGGAAACCGGTTCTTATCAGGAACTGGTGGAGCGGGAGCTGCCCATCTGGCATCGAACCGGAACCATCCTGCGCCGGGATCTGTGGAGGGTATTCCCACAGTGGAAGGAGGAGTTCTTCCAGGACTTCTCCCAGCAGGAGGTGGAGGAGTTTCTCACCTCGGCGGTTGGGTATCCTTTGGAAAATAACAAGCGGCTCCCATCCGTGACCGCAAACGAATTCTATCACTTCTGTGCCCTGGGCTATCGGGCCATGGGATACACTGGAACGGAGAAATCGGAAAAAGAGCAGTACGCTCTCCACGCCGATGGGCGGGACGAGGGACTGTCCAAGCTGGACGGAGATTCCCCCGAAGCTTTTGCACGGTGGCTGAAGGAGCGTCCCCGCACCGGTCACCCCTGGGAGGTATGCCGGGGCGGCAACAGCACCCACATCGACTGCATCGTACACCAAGATGCGCATGGCTACTATCTGGTGGTGGCCGGTCTTGCGGAGACCCGGACGATTGAGGCGGTCCGTTTCTTCCTGGCGCTTTATCGGGCAGGCGTTCCCGTATGCATCCGAAACACAGAGGAACTGAAGGCCCGCCTGACCGGAGCGGAGTCCATCGGCATCGTGCCGGATGGAGTCTTTCCCGCCTACTGCCACGACAGGTTTCCGGGAGAGAGCATTGTCGATTTTATGAACCTGCCTCGGGAGCGTCAGGATGAACTTGCAAAATACTGCCGATGGCAGCCAATCCCAGTTCCCAGGATGAAGAAGGAGGGTGAAACCCCATGATATTCTTTACCTCTGACCTGCATCTCGGTCACGAAAACTGCATCCGCCTTTGCAATCGGCCCTTTTCCAATATCGAGGAGATGGACGAAACTCTCATCGAAAACTGGAACCACAAGGTCACAGGGAAGGATACTGTCTATATCCTCGGCGACCTGATCTACCGCAGCCAAAAGCCGCCGGAGGAATACCTGCGGCGGCTGCGGGGGAAGAAACATCTCATCCTTGGGAATCATGACAGGGGATGGATCAGGAGTTGTCAGACAGAACGATTCTTTGAAAGCGTCAATAACCTGCTGTATGTCGCAGACGAGAAGCGGCAGTACACACTTTGTCACTACCCCATGATGTCTTGGCCTCACATCATGCGCTGCTACATGGTCTTTGGCCACATCCACGGCAATACCGACGCGGATTACTGGCCGCTCATCCAGGCAAACGAGAGAATGCTGAATGCCGGAGTGGATGTCAATCACTTCGAGCCGGTCACCTTTGAGGAGATGGAGGCCAACAATCTTCTGTATAAAGGTCAGTCAAAAGCCGGGCTTGAGGTGCAGCCGTGAGACATAAAAAAGGCTTTTATGAGGTGGCTCCTGTAGCCGGTTTCATCGCACGGCAGGACTGGACGCACACGATGGAACGAGCCGAGCGAAACGGCCTCTCTCTCCAGTCCCAAAAAGGAAGCACCGGGCTGCTGTTCTCCGTGAGAATCCTCGCTCCCATTTTAGATGGAGGGCTGCGGCATATCGTTCTGGCAGCGATCCAGTACAGTCTGGGGCGGCACACTTATATGCCCGGCATAGTCGCGGAATTCACCTGCCGGAACCTGAGCCGTCTGGACGAAGCTACCCGTTTCACCGCTGTGGCAGAGATCCGCGCACATTTAAACCGATATGGAGAACAGGAGCCATATCCTCGATTGTGGCACAGCTTGAGTCGGGTGCTCACATCTGGCAAAATCAAAGAAGACGATAGGAGGAAGGAAAGGATGCCGATTTTACAACCTCTGGAAAGCATGGAACGCATCTCACGCCAAGCACTGGCAGATGACCTGGACACCGTGCTGGAAAGGATAAGCCGCGAGGACATTGGGCTGGTGATCACCGAGGAAGGCAAAGATGACCTGGTTCTCTGCCCAGCCTCCTGGTTCAACCTTGACTATGTGGATGACTTTTCCTGTGTCATCAACAGCGCCCTCCGCTATGCCATGCGCAGCGAAGATGAGGAGAGTGCGGCGGTCGTCCAGTATCTTCGTCGCCACTACCAGTTGTTCGATGAAAAGACGCTTTCGGTGGCTGTCGCCGATCTGGAGCGGGAACTGAACCAGCCGATAGTGACCCTCAAGCAGCCGCAGGTCTGGAAGGAGCTCCAGGAGCTGTTCCGGCAGCGACTGGACGAGTTGCGGAAGGAATCTTCGGAAGGCGAGGAAACGCACCATGGATGAAAAGCAATATGAGCTCGTGGAAATCCAAGTAGATGCGGAGCTTCTGGAACAGTTGGAAGCGGTAATCGCCCCGATGGGGCTGACGCCAGAAATGTTGGCTGTGAAGTTCTTCGAGTTCTGCGTCGATCCCGCTACTCAGGAGTTGGCCATCTCCTTGCTTCTGAAATGGAAAGCCGAACAGGAAGCGGAGGGGGAGAATCCGGGAGGGGGACTTTAATGCTGTCCAAGGAAACCTTCTGTGAAGCCCTGCGAAAGATCCAAGCGCAAAAGGATCGAGACGAACAGTTCAGTAAGGCACTCACCCTGATGGGAGACGGACATTTCGTATTTGAGGGCGGAGCACCGCTTCTTGCCGCCTTGCTGGATGTACTGAAGGAAGCGGTCAACGACCAGTACGACTATATCAGCTGGTGGCTTTACGATGCCGCCCCGGACTATGAAGTCTGGACCGATGATGAAAAAACTAAGTGGTGCCTGAAGGAACCGGAAGCCCTGTATGATTTCATCCGGGATGAATGTCAGGGCTGAGTGGTAGCGTCTCCCCAAATTCGTTCAAGGAGGTCAAATCAGATGTCTAAGTGCTGCCTATACTGCCGGGTAGATGGAGCGTCTACGGAAAGCAATCGTCTCGCCATAAACCAGCAGCTCACCGCACTCCGAAGCCTCGCCGGCCAGCTTGGCTTTTCGATTTCCGCAGAGATGCTCCAATATGAGAGCGGCTTGGACGCAAACCGACAGAGCATTCGAACGCTGATCCGTGATGCACGACATGGAGTCTATGACCGTGTGCTGGTGATGAACGGCGACCGTCTGGCTCGTGACGCCGAAGGTTTGGCGGCAATTGGAGAAAAGTTGACCGCAGCAGGAATTCGGGTCTATTGCCCAGATGGCGAAATTGATCTGGCCCCCGCATATTCTCATGGTTATTTCCGGGTGGCAACGATGGAACAGACCATGTGATTGGGAAAAGTTCCCGTCCCACCTCTCTTCCACGGCCAAATAAAATGCGGTATAATAAAAGAACCACATACACCAGACCGGGAAAGTTGCTCATTCCGGCAGGAAGGAGATGTTGCCATGAGTTCATTAGAGGAAAAGAAAAGTGAGCTTGAGAGGGTCCTTGGGGTATTCCAGAACTACATTGAAGGCTCTGAATTGCTCGATGTGGTCTATTCGAAAAAGTTCGGGTATGTTCTGCTTGGCCTGCCTGCGGCGGATTCCATTGATGACTCCGATGTAACACGACTGGAAGATCCCGAAACATTGGTGAAAGAGATCTATCAGAATCTCGCATACGACTTTATGGAGCAGGAAGGGCACAGCGAGGATTACACGGAAGCCACCAATCTGGAAAAGCGAGCTATGCGGGAATGGATGAAAGAGTACACGGATCAGCTGCCGGAATACAACTACCTGCTGGACGAACTCCTTGGATAATGTGTCCGATGAAGCAGGCGCTTCACTCAGTCAATCTTTCGGCATGGATAAAGCAGACATCTTTTTTGGTCGAACACTAAAATTGACCCTCGGGTGGAAAATCCACAGCCATCGCAGCGAAAACGCCAAAAAATAATGGGTGAAGACCCGCAAAGCCTTGAAAATCATGGATTTCCGCAAATATCTCAATTGGTCTTACACTCCATAAACCCGTCAGAATCCGTGGATTCTGACGGGTTTTCTCTTGTTTTCATCACTTTTCTTGGTTCATTATTTTTGCTGTTTTTATTTGACCCAAACCGTGACCCATACGGGATCTTAAGTTGTTCCCTAGAGACTGGACACGACAGTCTGGCTCAATCAAGTTTGGAGGCTGCTGGAGAGCAGGTTTCCCATGGTTTTTGCCGCCTGCCGCTGGGATGCCGTGGTCACGTGGGCGTAAGTGTCCAGGGTGAACCCGGCGCTGAAGTGCCCCAGCATCCCAGACACCGTTTTCACATCCACCCCGTTCTGCAGGGCCAGGGTGGCAAATGTGTGCCTTAAATCATGGAACCTCACCCTGGGCAGGCCCGCCCGTTTCAGCACCCGGTGGAGCATGCGCAGCACACTGTCCGGGGAGATCGGCCCGCCGGTGGGACTGGGGAATACCCAGGGGCTGTCTCCCGTTTTCTTCCTCTGTGCTTCCAGAACGCCTATCGTATCCTCTGCCAGCGGCAGGGTGCGGTAGGCGTTCTTTGTTTTCAGAGGCGCCTCCACCACCTCGCCGTTGATCCGGGCGATCTGCCGCCGAACCCGGAGGTCGCCCCGCTCTAAATCAATATCCTCCCATTTGAGACCGAGAAGTTCTCCCCGTCGGAGGCCAGTGGTCAGTTCCAGGTAGTAGAGCTCAAACACCCCGCTGTCCTTGGCCTCTCTCAGGAAGGACTGGAGCTGTTCCACCGGCAGGGTCTGCATCTCCCGGTGCTCCAGCCTGGGCAGGGCGCAGTCCTCCGCAGGATTGGCGGTAATTAGTTTCTGCTCCCGGGCCAGTTGCATGGCCGAGGAAATGATCTGGTGGATGTTCCGCACCGTCTTGGCGCTGAGTCCTTTGGACTGGTGCCTGGATTCCAGCCGGTCTACTCTGCCCTTCTCCAGCAGCTTCTTGTAGAACTTCTGCAATTCCAGAGAAGTGAGCTTTTCCAGCGGGATTTTGCCAATGCTGGGCTTGATGTGGTTGTCGATATAACCCCGGTAGGTCTGGTGGGAGGAAGGCCGCACCTTCACCTTGGCGTAGTGTTCAAACCATATCTCCATCCACTGGCACACGGTGTACCGGCCAACCTTGGCCGCATCCAGCCCCTTCGCTTCCTCGATTGCCTGTTTCAGTTTTGCCTTGGCCTCCGCCTGGGTTTTACCCAGAACGTTCTTGTAGATGGCCTTGCCCGTCTCTGGGTCGCGGCCGGCGGTGTACCTGCCCTCCCAGCGGCCGTCCTTGCGCTTGCGGAGGTTTCCCTCCCCGTTGGCTCTCCGCTTGCTCATGCTCTGTCCACCCCCTCTGCCTCATCTAGGCCCTCCATTGCCAGCCTCATCCCCAGCCGGAAGCCTTGGATGAAATTCTCCAGCGCCAGGGTGTTGCTGATTTCGCTGTCCGCATCGATCAGCCGCAGCAGAAGGGCCTTGGCCTCCCCCTCCAGCAGGGCGGCGAGCTTTTCCTTACACCGCTCCGCCCGGCCCACGGCTTTCCCCAGCTCGGAGTCCATATCGATCTCCCGGTCGTGGGTCCGGATTTCGCCGTAGTACAAATCCTCCAGTACTTTCCTCATGGCTTTCGCCTCCTTCGCAGCAACACAACATACCGCAAAAGGCACAAAATAGCCAGGTCAACGGCGCAGAGTTATCAAACAATTCACATTTGAGAACTGGCCTTTATGGAAAAGCTTCTCATTGTCAACACCATCGCAGTTGTACTTCGGAAAGGGCTTTTTTCTTTGTTTTGCGACGCAAATTTTGCATCCTTCAGGCCACAGCGGCGGTCAAAAAGGCCGGAACCGGTTGATAAGCTTTGGTTTTCTTCTAAGACCACCGCGCTAAACCCTTGGGCAGGCAAAAATAGCGGCGGTATCCGGTCTTTGAAAAAGCCCCGCACTGTGGGGCTTTGTGGCTGAACCGCCGGGGTTACCACGGCGGTTCTTTATCCTAGTACGAAAATCGAACGCCTCCAAAGGGCCCCAAACAGGGCTCCCGGAGGCGTTCTTCTTCTGGAATTGGATGCTCTGGATGGCCAGGATCATCTCGTCATGACTGTCCCAGACAGCCGCCGCCCCACACACGGCCCAACGCCGTCCAAGTACCCTTGACATGGGCACCGCTCCATCCTCACTCCGAAAACGGCACACAGGGCTCACACGGCCGTGACAGGGGTCTTCCTGTGGGCGTCTGCCCCTTCCCGGAGAGTGGGTGCGGGCCACGCCCGCAAATGCGCCAGGCTGCCGCTTGCGGCAAGCTATCCTTCAGCTCTTTAGGAATGCCAATAATCATAAATATAACTCCTTTCATTGTGCAAGAGGTCGGGCGAACCTCAATTGTACTTATATAGGTACAGGTTCTTATATACGTCTATCTGTAGAATATCTATACTCACGAATATTGTCAATAGTTTTTTTCATTTTTATATAAAAAGTACGAGACAATTCCCCCCAAGGAGTTACCTCGTACTTTTTGCACAATTTACTCTTACTATGTTTACCAGATAGACAAATATTACATATAAATTTCACACAAAATCAGCTCTTCATACAAGCAGTCGTTCAATTTCCTGCCGTGCATCTTGGAGCAAAAGTTTAATTCGCTCCCCTTTCTCTTCTGTATAGCGAAAAGTCGGTATGGAAACACTTAAAGCCATTACCGGCATCTCCTCTTTCTCTATCGGAACCGCAATACATTGTACAAACTCAGAATTCTCCTCCTTTTCATATGCAAAACCAGTTTGGCGAACTGTGAGAAGTTGTTTGTAGAGTTCATCCAAGGAAGTAATGGTATGCGGAGTAATTTGCGGTAGCCCATTTGGAAAGCGGCTCTCCAGCTGCTGGTATGTACTCTTTGAAAGTAGCGCCTTCCCCAATGCAGTAGTATTGGCTGGCAACCGTTTACCGGGTGCCGAAAACATGCGTATGGGTTCTGGAGAATCCACTTTCAACAGATAAAGGACATTATCGTCCCGCAATTCCGCTAAATGACAGGACTCTGAGCAGAGATCCACTACTTTGCGCATGATCGCCAACGTCTGCACATAAAAATCGTCATTATTTAAATATGTATTTCCTACCTCAAATAGGCGCCTGCCAATCGTATATTTCATTTGCGCCTGGTCATAGGAAAGATAACCTCCGGCTGCAAGCGTGTGTAAAATGGGAGAAATACTGCTTTTAGGGCATTTAAGAACTGTTGCAACCTGCGTCAAAGAAAAACCATCCTCTACGCCAGAAAATGCGATTAACTCTAGAATCTCCATTACTCGCTGAGTCGAACGATGCCCAATATTTGCCATTTATATTTCACTCCTTATTTCTGAAATAATTCCTATATCCGAATCAATTTTATCCCAAAAGTTAGCAAGTTACAAGAGCAAATATTAATTTCTATGTGCAATTTCTCTTAATATAAAATTGAAATTGTTTTTTTCTATATTACACTTGACAAAGAGCAAAAAACGTTGTATGTTTCTTTTAAGGGCGAATAATTGAACGAGTTCTTATATACGTTCTATTTTTTGAAAAGGAGGACCAAAGATGAAAAAGCAAGCTTCTTTGCTGCTGGCAGGCATGCTGCTAATTACCTCTTTATCTGCATGTGGGGAGTCACCTGAACCCAACACAGGAGAGGAAAACGGCGAGCACAGCAGTATTACTTTGCGCAATTACATGGCTCTTCCGACAACTGATCCTGCAGATACCAATGAGACGGGTGTACTTACCGTCAACGAGCAAATTTATGAGGGGCTTTATGCTTTAAACGAAGCTGAAGGCGGTTATGACAAACTTTTGGCCAAAGAAGTGGAAATCAGTGATGACGGAACCATATATGACATTACTCTTCAGGATGGAGTAAAGTTTCATAATGGCGAAACCATGACATCAGCCGATGTCGTTTTCAGTTACGAGCACTTCATGGCCAATTCCAAGTACAACACTTATACCAATATGATTGTAGATGTGGAAGCTGTAGACGATACGCATGTACGAATCACCCTTGATCGTCCGTATTCCCCCATACTTCATACTTTCTATAAGGTAAAAATCCTTAGCCAGAAAGAGGTAGAGTCACAGGGTGACGAATTTGGCACCGTAGCAAATCTGGCCGGAACCGGGCCGTATAGCTGGGATCTAGACGCCTACAAACCTACCACAAGCTGGACGCTGAATGCTTTTGAGGATTATTGGCAGGGTGCTCCCTCTATCAAAACCATCAATTATGTTGTAATTGAAGATGACGCCGCCGCAGTGATCGCCCTGGAGAATGGAGAAATCGATTGGATGACGGTTCCCCTGGCTAACTGGGACGATATTAAAAATTCCGGCAAATTTGCCACCGATGAACGGCAATCTAATGAGATTTTCTTCCTCTCCATCAACTGGGAGGCCAGCGATATTCTTGCCAATGACAAGGTGCGCGAAGCCATTGCCTACGCAATGGATCGTGAAGCCATGAACCAGATCGTATGCGAAGGCCTGGGCACAGTAACCAACCTATATATTAATCCAAACTATGCTGAGGCTGCGCCGACCGAATGTGATATCACATATCCCCACGATGTAGAAAAGGCCAAGGAGCTTTTGGCGGAAGCCGGCTACCCTAACGGCGTTGATATTGGGGAAATTGTAGTGGCTGCCGGCCGTAATGAAGCATATGCCACTGTGCTCCAAGCTAATTTGGCCGAGGCCGGTATTACTGCAAAACTGACCGCTTTGGAATACGGTGCCGCCGTAGATCGCTCCGCTATTCAAGATTTCGATCTTTATGTAGCCTACGATAGCGGCAATTATGATTTTAATAACTTCCGTCAACAGGCCCACAGCGAATCCGTTGGTATTATGACCATTTCCTTTGTGGGTGATAAGTTCGACTACAAGCATTTTGAGGAGCTCTTTGCCGAAGGCGAACGGCTCACCAATGAAGAAGATCGTCGAGCAGTCTACACAGAGCTCTACAATGAGGTCATGGCAACCTATTGTCAGCTTCCCATGGTAGTCCCTCCCGTCTGCTCCGCCTGGAATCCTGATTTGAATGTGGTTTCTGTTCCCACTTATTATAGAGTGGCTGATTGGAGCTGGTCTTAATACTATTTCACGGAATTGGCAATTTAGTCTGTCCGCACTAAGACAAGCTCTGTATACGGGTGGAAGCTAGCTTCCACCCGTATACAGAGTTCTCTTACCACCTGAAAACCGCACAACAGAAAGTAGGTGTCAAAATGCATCGATATGTTATTAAGCGGCTTTTGTTCCTCATTCCTACCGTGTTGGGTGTCACATTTATTATTTTCTTTGTAATGAGTATCACACCCGGCAACCCAGGCCGCATGATATTGGGGCCTACAGCTCTGCAGGAAGATGTCGATGAAATGAATCATGAACTCGGATATGATCAGCCGCTTATCATACGATACATAAATTACATTAAAAATGCGATAACCGAGGGTGATTTCGGCACTTCATATGCCACAAAACGTCCCGTATTTGAGGAACTATGGCCACGCTTTTTAGTCACGCTTCGCATGGCACTCTTTGTCATGTTGATCTCTGTGGGAATTGGCGTCCCAATAGGTATCTATTCAGCCGTCAAGCAGTATACTTTATGGGATACAATCCCGACCATGATTGCATTTTTCCTTGCTGCAGTACCAAGTTTCGTGGTAGGTATGGTCTTGCTTCTTGTATTTGCCATGAAGCTTAATTGGTTTCCATCCTATGGACTGTCCTCTTTAAAGCACTATATTCTGCCTATTTTAGCCGCATCTATTTGTGAGGTATCTTCTTACCTCCGCTTTACAAAATCTTCTATGCTGGAGGCCATTCGTCAGGATTATGTTCGCACAGCTAGAAGCAAAGGTGTGCCAGAACGCACTGTCATTTGGAAACACGCACTTAAAAATGCATTGCTTCCAGTTGTGACCAGTATTGGGATGCGCTTCGGCATGTTACTTGCTGGTATGGTAACGACAGAACAACTCTTTTCAATTCCCGGAGTAGGCAGCCTGATTGTCGATAGCATTAGCCAGAAGGACGAACCTATGGTAATTGCTTGTGCCATCATGGTATCTATTTGCTTTACTCTGCTAATGTTGCTAGTGGACATCATCTATGCCTTTATTGATCCGCGTATTCGTGCCAAGTATAGTAAAAGAAAGGGGTGGTGAGGCAAATGTCAAAGCAAATGACACTCTCTAATTCACAAGATACCACCTTCAAAAAGCCCAGTCAGTTAAAAGAACTACTGCGTCGGCTTCGAAAAAGCAAGGGGGCCATGGTAGGCCTGACCATCCTAATTTTTATCCTTTTAATTGTTATTTTTGCCGACCTGATTGCCCCCTATGACCTGGCTGTTACACAGGATGCGTACAATAAACTTCAACCGCCCTCTGCCCAACACCTCCTGGGCACAGATTCATATGGCCGTGATGTCCTAGCCCGTCTGGTGCATGGTGCTCGCAATTCTCTTTTTATTGCCCTGCTCGCCAGTTGTACCTCCTGTATCTTTGGAAGCCTTCTAGGGGCAATCGCCGGATACTTCGGGGGCAAAGTCGATATGATCATCATGCGGTGTCTGGATATCTTCATGTCCATCCCAGATCTTCTCTTTACCATGGTAGTTGTGGCCGCTCTCGGCTCTAGTGTTCCCGTTCTCATTATTGCCATGACACTAGCGTATTTTACTAATTATGTCCGTCTGGTGCGTTCTGGCGTGCTCAATCTCTGTGAACAGGAATATGTTGAGGCGGCTCGTGCTGGAGGTTCCAGCGCATTACGTATTATTTTAAGCCATATCATCCCAAATACCTTAGGTATAATCTTAGTAAATATGACTCTGAATGTGTCAAGCCTAGTAATATATCAATCTACTTTGAGCTTTATCGGCTTAAGTTTGCCTAGCCCCACTCCAGAATGGGGCAGCATGCTCTCCGGCGCACGTAACGATATGATGCGGGCACCCTTCCTAGTCATATCCCCGGCCCTTGCAATCGTGTTGACAGCCTTTTCTGTCAACTTGTTAGGCGACGGCCTACGGGATGCCCTGGATCCCAGACTAAAGAACTAGGTTCCGGAAAGGATGTGACATAATGGATAGCAAGGAAAGCATGCTGGAAATTCAAAATCTTCATGTCGTATATAAAACTGATTTGGAAACTGTATATGCGGTCAACGGTCTTACCTTTTCCCTGCAAAAGGGACAAACCTTAGGCCTTGTAGGGGAGACGGGCGCAGGTAAAACAACTTTGGCGCTCACCATAATGGGACTGTTGCCCGAACGAACAGGGAAAGTTACTCAGGGCGCTGTGCGCTTTGAGGGCGAAGACCTGATTCATTTATCAGAAAAAAATATGAGACATGTCCGAGGCAATAAAATTGCTATGATTTTTCAGGACCCAATGACATCCTTAAATCCCGTTCTTACTGTGGGAGAGCAAATTGCCGAAGCGCTAATAGTTCATAACGAAGCAGGCCTAACCAAAGCAGAAATTGATGCACGCGTGGATGAAACCCTGCGCATGGTAGGTATTCCTCCTGCAAGGAAAAACGAATATCCCCATCAGTTTTCCGGCGGTATGCGCCAACGGGTCATGATTGCCATCGCGCTCTCCTGTGAACCAGATCTGCTGATTGCAGATGAACCTACCACCGCGTTGGATGTAACAATTCAAGCGCAGGTACTTCTGATGATCCGGAATCTTCGGGATCGTCTTGGAACTTCACTGATTATGATAACCCATGATCTCGGCATCGTAGCCCAGACCTGCGACAACGTAGCCGTGATGTACGCTGGCGAAATTATTGAAATAGGCAGTGCAGAAGATATTTTCACAAAAAGCAAGCACCATCCCTATACAGACGGATTATTTGGCTCCTTGCCAAACCTTAAATCTAAGACAAGACGGCTGACTCCAATTGCCGGTTTGATGCCGGATCCCACCGCTCTCCCCAAAGGCTGCAAATTTGCCCCCCGGTGTTCAAAATGTATGGAAATATGCAAAGAGATACCTCCCAAATTTTATACCGCAAATGGTCACTCCATCCGCTGCCACCTATACAGAAGCACAAAGGAGGTCTAACATAATGGCAGATGTTCAAGCTCCTTTGATTGAAACACGCGCATTAAAAAAATATTTTCCTGTAGGAGATCACTCCCAACTTCATGCGGTTGATGGCATCAATCTCAAGATTTATCCCGGGGAAACTTTAGGTGTAGTGGGCGAATCCGGATGCGGTAAAAGTACGCTTGGGCGGACCATTCTCCGGCTTCAAGAACCAACCGATGGTCAGATTTTATACGATGGAAAAGACATTACCAAATATAATCGTCGCCAGATGAAGCAAATGCGGCAAAACATGCAGTTAATTTTTCAAGACCCCTACGCCAGTCTGGATCCAAGAAAGTCTGTGGTAGAAATCATTGCAGAGTACATGATTATCAACCGCACCTATCCATCCAAGAAAGAAATTTACAATTACGCTGCACATCTGATGGATATCGTTGGTCTGGCTCGACGTTATGCTAATGCCTATCCGCATGAATTGGATGGTGGCAGGCGGCAACGCATCGGAATTGCGAGGGCACTTTCATTGCACCCCAAATTTATCGTCTGCGATGAGCCAGTTTCAGCGTTAGATGTTTCCATTCAGGCTCAGATTTTGAATCTTCTAATGGACTTGCAGGATGAGATGAACCTTACCTATATGTTTGTTACACATGATCTTAGTGTTGTCAAACACATTTCCAACCATATTATGGTCATGTATTTGGGGCAATGTCTGGAATTGTCCACTTCAGACGAACTATTTAAGCGTCCTCTTCATCCTTACACACAGGCATTGCTTTCCGCCATTCCAGAACCGGATATCTCTATGCGCAACAAAGAAATTAAGGTCATTCAGGGTGAAGTAGTCAGCCCGGTAGACCCCAAACCCGGTTGCCGTTTTGCGGCTCGATGTGAGTTTTGCACTGAGCTGTGTACCAAAGATGATCCTCCATTGTTGGAAGTATCCCCCGGGCATCACGTCGCTTGTCACCTACTGGCGCCAAAGTAACAATTTCAGGAAGGCATGCCGCAGTATGCGGTACGCCTTCCTGCTTTTTCTGTACAATGCAGGCAGGAAAAGGCGACACCCAATAAAGGCACCAGAGCGGCAGGCGGTGTGTTCAGCCCTTCGGCGAGATGTACAGGCGGTTGTCCTTCAATAACCGAGAAACCAACTGAACTAGTTTTCTGGCAGTGGAAGCGGGCGCGCGTTTATGCTGGTACTTGTTGACCCCTTTGAATTTAAGGTTGTAGTAGCGCCGGGACTCGGAGTCGCGCCTTCTCACAGAATTAGCGGCTTCCAGCAAGCAGTAGCAGTGGTAGCGGTTTTCGGATTTAATCTTTTTGGAATATTCGGCTTTAAACTTGCCTAGCTAGTCTTTGTGCCAGACGAGGTTGGCAAACTCGGCAACAGAGTCTCGAGAATTAAAATGGCAGATATCTCCGATTGCAACGATGATGCTGGGCGGAGCAGCCCCTGCCAATGCCTGGAGATGGAGGCCAGAGTATACAGAATAGTCTCAAACTTTTGTTTAATGGTTCCCACAAAACATTGACTTGCTCTTTCAATGCTCGCATGTCGACAATTAAAACGGACATGGCCGACTTACAGTATCGTTCACAGTCCTGGGCATTCATAAGGCCCTCCTTGCTGACCTGGAGCCTACGCCCCAACAGGTTCCCTTTACGCTGTCCCAACACCGGCCCCTTGGCCGGAGCGGAGATTACCCAGTTCTACATTACCAGCCGGACAGCCGGCTTTTCCGCCCAGCCTTAGAATCGAAGGGCTTCTCTAAGGTTTCTTTAGCATCCAGCGAGTCCCGACGGGTGACTATCCTTTGGATGAACACGCCTTCCGCTATTTTAATGTTAAAACCAGCCACTGGGAGGTAGAGGGAGGCGCCGCCTACAAGGTGATGGCGGAGGCATCCCGCACCGATATACGGTTCAGCAGCCCCATTGCTATAAAGGAGGCCGACACCACCTATGATCTGTCCGTCCTGCCCTATCATGTCGCGGAGTAGATCCGCCAAGTTACCTACTAGGAATTCACTGCCCCGCTGGGCCGACCTCTCATCAGGTTGGGCCGCGACGCGCCACTCACCGAAAACGGCAACCTTTCCCCATCTCCTTTATGCAAAAGGATAGGTGGTACAACGGGTATGCCGGATCCTCCGGCACCAGGTGGAAAGAGTCGTCTTAGCTGAGAATCTAGATCTCAACCCCCTGTTCCATTTGGGCATTTCCTTCCGGGCGGTAGTCAGGATGACGGCTGGCATGGTGGATATGGGCATGTGCGGGCCCTGCTGGAAATTTTCAGCGGCCATTTTGGTGGGGGACGGCCCATTTGTTGTGGATCTGGCTTCGGATACACCAGCTGATCGGAACCCACCCCAATCTGTGGGAGTTTATCCTCTTCAACCTGCTGTCAAACTGTGCCACTATCACCAACTCTGTCGTGATGTGGCTGTGTACGGGCTTCCAGCTTGTCCCCCTGAGCCCCGATACCTTCCAATCTCTCTTTTTCAACTACACCGACGCGGAGAGTGACCTGGGCCTGTGCGGCTTCCTGAGTTTCCTTGTGGCAACCTCCGCCACACAGGCGGTCAACTTCTTCGTCCAGAAAAACCTTGTGTTCCGCTCCAATGCACAGTTTCGCCAAGCGATACCTAAATACATTCTGCTGGCAGTGGTGCTGGTGCTGATCTCCGCCGCCCTGCCGGCCTACAGCCAAGCGTTCCTGCTTTGCCTGGGACTTTCACAAGTGCTGGTCCCCACCGCGGCCAACCTGATGAACATTGTGGTGCAGGTCGTGTTGAGCTACCCCACCATGAAGTTCTGGATTATGCCAGCGGACAAGGGAAGAGTAGGCACATAGGACATTTCTTTGTTTATATCCGGCGCAATTTCTGAGGTCGGGTCGCTGTCTTGACCCAAATTCTGACCCAGAACAGGAAAATTCCCGGCGGAGCGGAGAGGGTATGACATCCTGGATTTGGAAGGTTCCTGGAATAAAAATGGGCAGAAAGCGCCGGAAATCAACGGATTGAACCGCCCACAGCAGCTCATAACCCGGAGGTCGGTGGTTCAAATCCATCCCCCGCAACCATAAAGCCACACCAATCTGGATATTTTGAGCGGAACGCTTAGAGTATCAGAGGGTGTGGCTTTTTTATTTTCCTGAAATTTGCGTTCTGGAAAAAAGATATTTTCGAGGTTTATGGAGCCACAGAAGGACATTGCCCTCCCGGATTGCTCCATAAAATACCGGTTAACCCTCCCCTGCGCCCTTTTTCAGCCTCAAAGGCCGCCAAATGGAGGAAAAAATATATACAAAAAGTAGTGCGTCGGTTTGTTGGTTTCGCAACCATCAGACCGGCGCTTTTTTGTTGCCCGGGAAGTTCAAAAAGGGCGCACACTTTTGTGTCTGCTTTGCTGAATAGATTTTTGTAGAGATGATGGTATGGTGAAATTCCCGGGCAGGGGTACAGAACGATAATCGAAAAAGGGCGCTGAGTCCAAAGGAGGAATATGAATATGACCCCCAAAACCTATTTCGAAGAGCTGTCCTATGCCCTGCGGCGGAAGGAATTGCTGCCCCGGGCAACGGAAGAGGATGGGCTGCTGCCGGTAGAGTGGAACGGCCGCCCCCTGTGCCGGATTACAGAAAGCGGTGCCGTCCGATATGACCCGACCTGGGTGGTCACCGATCAGGCGAAGGTTGCCCTGGCCGAGGCCGCAAAGGCGGCAGGGACAGTGATGGAGTATATGGCCTTGCTTGAGTCGGCACCGCTACTGAAGGCAGAGTACCTGGAGGCCGGCTATCGGGTGCTGGCAGATTTCAACGGCGTTGTGCTGGCCGGGAAGGAGACGTTGCTGGGGGCCCAATTTGCCACCTGGGCCTGGGGCTATGACCGGAAGGGACTTAACAATGGCCACTACTACAGGGAGGACTATCAGGGCGCCAAGGAGGACTTCGCCCTCCGCGCCGGGCTGGTGACCAGGGAACGGGTCTTTGACCAGGAGCAGCTGGAGGGGCTGCGACAGGCGGTGCAGGGCTTCCTCTATGGAAAGGCCCCCGCCTCCTACCAGCAGGAGTTCCAATGCCGGCGCCTCCTGGATCAGATCACAGCCCAGCTGCCGGAAAGAACCCAGGATCAGATGCAGAGCGAAAGTCAGAAGCTTGGACAGTCCATGTGAGGGCGGCGCCAAATCAGGCGTCGCTTTTTTCTATACAGAAATTGTTGGTATTGCTTGGTTTGCGGCGTTTTTTTCGTTACGTATGATGATAGCTTTATCTCGCCAAAACGGGTATTGTTGTGGTCAGATACCCACCCCAAAAATAACAAGGAGGACACACGTATGAAACAGATTGAGAAGCATCCCGCACCGGAGAAGCTGCTTCAACAGATAACTGAGGCGGCAATCAATGCCCTGGCGCTGGGCGGGCCGGACAAGATTGGGGATGAGGCTCCTATGGAGGCAGGCGTGAAGCTGATCGCCAAAGCCTGGGGCCTGCCCCAGGAGAGCCAGCAGGCCAGCCTGGAGCTGATTGAAAGAGAACGGCAGCTCCTGCGCAGCGGGAGCAGTGAGGACGCTTTGCCCAACAGCGCCCTGCTGAAGCCTTACGATGGCAAGATGATTACAGAGCTGCTCTGGGGCCTGTTTGAGACGACGGTCAAGCTGGAGGATGCCCAAGACCGGGTGGCAATGCATAAGCTGGCCCTTCTCATGGCGGAAAGCCTGAACCTGGACAGTTGGATCGCAGAGTGCGGGCTATCCAAGCCCTAAGACGGAAGCATACAGGAGGGGGCTGTCCTTGGACGGCCCCTTCGACTTTGCGCAAAGAAGGATCGTTTGCTTCGGCTGAAGTGGAAAGGCCGCCCTGTCCCAGAGCGAAGCTAACTACCGGCGGCAGCGCAACATCTAATAGAAAGTAGGGAGCAAATCTTGAATCGATCATGTGAGGGCGGCGCCCAAAAGAGCGACGCCCTTTATTGTGCCCAGATTTTATTCCATTTCAGTGCTCATAAGATTTACGCCCCGGAGCATCCGGCGGAACCGCCGCCCAGGCCGGTATGCACCCATTCCCCCCTCTGCGAGGGCTGCCCCTACCCCGCCAACGGCTTCCTCTGCTGGGGGAAGGATGGGACGTGCCTGCGCTCGGAGATGCGGCGGTTCAATGCCCCAAACAGGAGGGCAGAACAAGAAGGCGAGGAGGAGATTCACACAGATGGATCTATGTAACAGCCGCTTCCCCCTGTGGCCGGCCACCCTCGGGGAGGCCAGCCTGTTCTATTCAAATGACCAGGCGGACAGGGTACTGGGTACAGTGGGCCATGTCCGGATAGACTTTGGCTCCAGTGGCAATGGGTTTTATCACACCTGGTGGCCCCACAATGGGGATCAGTTCAACACGCCGGAGTTCAAGGAGGCCCTGCAGCAGTTCGTGGACGCCATGCGGGCGGATGGGCCGCTGAAGAACCTGCCCTCTATGGACAGATTCTGCCGGCAGAACGGCGGGGCCATCACGGAGGACGGTCGGAGTTATGGGTATCTGGCAGAGATGGGCAGCTACCGTTTCTGCCTCCGGTGCACTCCCAGCCCCGGGGAATACCAGTGCTATCTGTACTGCTATGACCTGCGCCAGCAGACGCTGAACAGGCCGGTGGGCCGGGTGACCTTTGCCAACGGCGAGCACATGGAGTTCACAGCTCCGCAGAATTACCTCCGGACAATCCGTGAGGAACTGCCCACAAAGGATCTGACAGGCTTTCGCTTTGAGACCCTGACGGATGACCCTGCGGTGCGCAAGGCGGTGGACGATATGGTCTATGACTTATATGGGGAGGAAAACCCCAGGCCGCTGGAGGATTACACGTCCCGCCAGGGGCCATCCCTGAGAGAGCTATCCATATGAACCGAGGGAAAAACATGCAGAAAAAAGAATTTATCCGGCAGCTCAATGAACTGGTTCCCAGGCCGGATCCCGTCACCACCGAGGCACTGTACCGCTTTGACCGTGAGTGCGCGGAGACGGAGTACATCGATACGCTCACCTCCCTGCGGGTGGTGGCGCAGAACTTCAGTGAGGAGACGCTCCAGGGCGCCTATGAGATCATCCAGTACCGGAATGCCGCACTGCCCAGTGAGCTGTTCGCCGCAGCCGTCTACCTTCAGGCCGGGCGTACACCGGCGGAAGTGTCCGGCCTGGCCAAGGAGGGCCGGCTTATGGGCTTCTTTGGCCCGGAGCGGCCGGAAGAGCTCAGCCGGATTGCGACCTGTACCATTGTGGAGTCCGGGCAGAAGCAGCGGTTTTATACTATGGACTTCGGGCGGTTCAATCCTCAGCACGCTTTGAAGCAAGCTCAAAAATATGGCCAGGAACGGGAAATTTCAACCTCTCAGGCCATGGCCTGCTTCACTATGGATCAACCGGAGTTTGCTGCAGAACCCGGCGGGCCCCGTTGTATCCTGAATGGCCTGGATTCGGAGCTCACAGATGCGTTGTTTCAGATCTCGCTGACCTGTCCTGCCGTGGCTGCCCATATCACCTGCAATGCAGATCTGAGTATCACAGAGATAGCTTATCATCCACTGTGGCTGGAGCGGAGCCGGAGTCTGGCCCCTATGCAGCAGCAGATGTAAAAAATGCTGGATCATCCGGACACATGGTGGTATGTTGTGTGTTTACCAAGGAATCGGGAGGAAAATGATGATGAAGCATTCAAAAAAGCAGAACATGAGCAAATATACTACTGGGGGCTGGCTTCCGTTTTGGAGACCAGCCTTTTCTATTCGGATGATGCTTTCGGTATAACGAAGGGAGGCAGACCATTATGCAGGATCTACCAAAGGAGTGGCTGGAGTTCCTTCGGGGCCAATTCCCTGCAGGCAGCCGGATCCAAACATGGGAGTTGGATGATCCCAAAAACACGTTGGAGGAGGCCGGGACGCTGGAGCACATTGATGACGAGGGCCGGTTCCATGTCCGGCAGAGCGATGGAGACCACCGTATTCTGACGCTTGGTGAGGATACCTTCTCCGTACATCCGCCGGAATCCCAGCTCAAGCTGTACATGCCGCTGACCGCAGATTTCTATGCCCGTAACGAATGGGGGGACATGGACGAGTCCGGCGAGGAATGGGATGGCCGAAGCCTTTTGGACTACGAGGACGGCATCCTAAGCGCCCTGGTGTGGAACCGCATGCCGGAGGAGGCAGAGCGCGGGCTCATGCATTGGTATGGCAAGGAGGACAACTTAGACGCCAAGGTGCGCTCCGCTGTATTCACGGTGGAGGCGCGGGACGGTGTACTGTGGGGCGTGGCCGAGTGCCAAGTTCTTGACACGCTCTCCCCACAGGAACTGAATGGGCTAAAGGACTACATCGAAGGCCAGGCATCGGACGGCTGGGGCGAAGAGTTTGAGCAGAGGGAGATACAGGTGGAGGGCGGGGAACTCTACGTCCACCTGTGGCAATCGGAGGGCTGGAGCATCCAGACTGAGGCGGAGCGGTTCGGGCAGACACAGACCCAGAAATCGCACGATAGCGGGATCCCCACCGAAATGAGTGAGCCTTACCCGCAGGGCGAGGCGAAGGATATGAAGCACGGGACGACGATGACGATGGGAGGTATGAGCCGTGGATAAGGCATTTACAGTATCCCTGTGCAACCCGGACAAAGAAGTCTATGTGGCCCTGGACTTGCCGGCGGAGCCCTACGCCCTACTGGATGTGTGGGAGCGGCTTCGGCCCGCCCCGGGTACCCAAGTGGAATGGGAGATAGAGGACTACGGGGAATTCCACATTCTGTTTCCCAGCCTTCAGTCTGGTGAGAACTTGCCCGCGCTCAATCTCCTGGCGGAGCAACTGTCCGGGCTGGATGAGCGGCAGCGTACCGCCTTCGAGGGGCTGGTCAGGCTGGATAGCATCCGGAGCAGCGATATTCCTCTGAGCACGTTCATCGCATTGGTTGAGCAGGCAAAGCACTGTCATGTGGTACCCGAAGCTACGGATGACACCCGGTTGGGACGGTTTTATGCGGCAAACGGGTTTATCCCCGAAGTGGAGGGAATGCCAGATAAGGCATTTGAGCTGCTGGACTTCAAACGACTGGGCCGCAGGATCCGCCAGGCCGAGGGCGGTATCTTTACCCGAGGCGGGTACGTGGTACCGGATGGGGCATGGCAGCCGTCACAGAACCCGGAGCCTCGCGCTGCCCCGGAGCCTCCGGCTGGTATTTTCCGGCTGAAACTCCGGCTTGGGGAGGAACAGGCCAAACTCACCCTCCCCGCCGGACGGGAACTGGTGGAGGTGCGGGAACGGATGGAGTCCATCGGCCTCTCCGCCTGCGCTGTCGCCTCCTTTCACAGCCGGGTACCCCAGATCCCTGCGGAGTGGGTAACCCCGGAGAGGCTGGAAGCATTGAACTGTCTTGCCCAGAGACTGGCTGCGCTGGCAGAACAGGAATCCCTGGCCCTGACCAAATATAAGGCGGTGCTGGAGGCTTCGCCTATTTCCAGCCTGGAGGAGGCCATAGCATTAACGGAGCGATTGGATGCCTATAACCTGGATCGTAAACCGGCCACGCCGGAGGATGTTGCGCGGGAGGAGCTGTCCTGCGTTATGATGGAAGAGGATGTCACTCTGATTGAGAGATACCTGAACATCTATGGCTATGGCGAGGCGTTGATCCAGCAGTATGAAGGCGAGCTTACGAACTACGGTCCGCTGACCAGGGCGGATGGCCGGCCGGTGCAGGAACCGTTGCCGTCCCACCCCGGGCTGAACAGTATTGGAATGAGGTGCCCCTGATATGGACAGAGAAGGACTGGCAAAGCTTCCTGGCAGACCGGAGGAGCAGGCATGGCTGCAGGAGCGGCTGGAGGTGCTGACCGTGCGGGAGGGGATCGCCCTGGACGCGGCCATCCAGC
>ERZ791934.212-NODE-212-length-81889-cov-11.810727_pt1 | contig 81889 bp, 63 predicted proteins | sample MGYA00510125_ERZ791934 | MGnify/ENA primary metagenome ERZ791934 (study PRJEB30046, sample SAMN00993240) | human gut metagenome | study: EMG produced TPA metagenomics assembly of the A metagenome-wide association study of gut microbiota in type 2... | reverse complement strand
GTGGACGGCAGGGACGGCGGACAGGCCAAAGCGGGGCGGGGCATCCCAGGGGCGGGGCGGGCACAAAAGGGCAGTGAATTGTAATAAAATTACCTGTATTTCTCAGTCGATACAGTATTTATCTATTTTTCTTTTTAAGGAAAGGTGTTACAATAGAAAGGAAAGAAGATACAAAGGAAATTATCGAATGAGTAAAAGAAAATTGAAAGACGGGCAGGAAGAAAGAGGGGGGACTGCATTCAGAAGGGCAATGATTGCTGCGGGTTGTATTGCGGCAGCGGCTGCTCTTATTTATCTTGCAGGTACCTTCTTTTTTGCTGGTCACTATTACTGGAGAACCTGGATAGATGGTACGGATTACAGCTTCCGTTCCAAGGAACAGGTGAGGGAAGAACTGCTGAATCCGTCTGTTACATATGAGCTGCAGATCAAGGGCAGAGAGGGTATGGAAGATACCATGACTCCGGCCGAGCTGGAAATGATATATGTATTTGATGATACCCTGGATAGGCTGAATGCCGAGATGACAGGACTGAAATGGCCGACGATGTTATTTTACAGGAATCATTATGAACTGCCTAAAATGGTTACTTACAGTGAAAAGGCTCTGAAGGAAAGGCTTGCGGGCTCTGTCTTTTTTGATAAGGCGAATATTCATGCGCCGGTGAATGCCTATATTGGTGCATACAGTCCGGATAAAGGCTATGAGATTGTTGAGGAGTATCCGGGTACCGTGCTGGATTTTGACAAGGTGAAGGCGGCGGTGGCGGCAGCGCTGGAAGATATGGAGGATACTCTGGATTTAACCCAGGGAGGCTTCTACAGCGATGCGGCGGTTAAAGCAGATGATAAGGCTCTGAATAAAGCTTTGGAAAAAGCGAACCGGTATGTGGGAGCTGAAGTGACCTACGATTGGAACGGGGAAAAAGAAGTTATTGACGGTGATTTGATCAGCGGATGGATTACGATTGACGGCAGTCAGGTGGAGCTGGATGAAGAAGCGGTAAGGGCATATATCAACGGACTGGCAAAAAAACATGATACTTATGGAAGAGATCGTAATTTTACCACATCAAATGGAGATACTATTCTGTTAAAGAGCGGTTCCTATGGCTGGTGGACGGATCGGGCGGGGGAAACGGAAGCCTTGCTTGCGTCAGTCAGAAATGGGGAGCGGGTGGAAAGAGAGCCTCTGTATTTTGCACGGGGTTATGCCACGGGCAGGCCGGGAGAGGATATCGGCAGTTCCTATGTGGAAATAGATATGGGAAATCAGCATTTGTATCTTTATATTGACGGAGAGATTATACTGGAAAGTGATTTTGTGTCCGGCAATATATCCAGGGGATTTGGAACGCCTGCCGGGGTATTCGGACTGACCTATAAAGAACGTAACGCCACGCTGCGGGGTGAAAATTATACTACGCCGGTGGATTACTGGATGCCCTTTAACGGTAATATCGGGATGCATGACGCGGGCTGGAGGAGAAGCTTCGGCGGGGATATTTATATGAGAAACGGTTCCCATGGATGTATTAATCTGCCGAAGGATAAGGCGGAAATCATTTATGGGTATATGGAGCACAATTTTCCGATTGTCTGCTATTATTAAAGAAAAAGCATTGTAATTGTTCCACTCTTAAATGTTATGAATTTTTTTGGGAGATCAAGCATGAAAAACAGGGAATTGACAGTCCGGCAGCTGGAGAAACAGGCCAGACGGCTGGAACGGCGCCGGAGGATCCGGGAAAGCATCAGTCAAAACGGCGGAGATATTCTGCACTCCGTCAATTTTCAGAAAACACGGAAAAATATGCAGCACGGAAAGGTGTCTGTACACAGCCACAGTATCAGCGTGGCCGAATGCAGTCTGTCGATCAGGGAAAAGCTGCAGAAGCTGGGGATACGCAGCGAAGAGCGTGATATTATCCGTGGAGCTTTGCTTCATGATTATTTCCTCTATGACTGGCATAATCATATTCATAAAAAGGGATGGAGGAATCTGCATGGCTTTACCCACCCGGAGACAGCGCTGAATAATGCGAGGAAAGAATATCAGCTTTCGCCCAGAGAGCAGGATATCATCAAAAAGCATATGTGGCCGCTCACATTGGTGCCGCCGCTGTGCAGGGAAGCCTGGATTGTGACGGCGGCGGATAAGTATTGTTCTTTTTTGGAAACGGTGGAGCCGCGTCTGGAGCAGATGAAGCATCTGGGGCGGCATTGGGCTGTCATTCCCCGGAAGGTTACGGTAAGACCGAACAGTGAGACACCTGAGAACAACAGCGGGCAGGAGGCAAATGGAAGGAATACTTCAGCAGTTAAGTGAATATGCGGCTTCGGAGGTTTATCCTTTTCATATGCCGGGGCATAAACGGAATATGCCGGAGGAGATATCCCGGCTGGCCGGGGCGGCAAAGCTGGATATTACGGAAATAGAAGGGTTTGACGACCTGCATGCGCCGAAGGGGATTCTGCTGGAAGCACAGGAAAGAGCGGCGGCTGTTTTCGGAGCGGATGAGACCTTTTTTCTGGTAAATGGTTCCACGGCCGGAATTCTTACGGCGGTTTCTGCGGCGGCGCCGAAGGGCAGCAGGGTTATTGTGGCGAGGAACTGCCATAAATCAGTATATCATGCCTGTTTCCTGCGGGAACTGCATCCGGTATTCCTGTATCCCCGGACTGTGCGGGAATATGGGATAGCGGATGCGATCCGGCCGGAACAGGTGGAAGAGGCTTTGAAGGACGTGCCTGACATAGCGGCGGTTATCATTACATCCCCTACTTATGACGGAGTGGTTTCCGATATTGAAAAGATTGCAGATATCGTGCACCGGACCGGGATTCCCCTGATTGTGGATGCGGCTCACGGCGCACATTTCGGTTTCAGCCCTCTTTTCCCGGAAAGCCCGGTTCGTCAGGGAGCGGATTTGGTGGTGCAGAGCCTTCATAAAACGCTGCCGGCGCTGACTCAGACGGCGCTGCTTCATGTCAGCGGGCCTCTGGTGGATCGTGAAGGGGTAAGGGATTTTGAAAGGATATATCAGACCAGCAGCCCGTCCTATCTGCTGACGGGCAGTATTGACGCCTGTGTGCGCCTGTTGGAAAAAGGGGAATGCTGGGATGGATTCGGGGATAAATTACGGCTGTTTTATGAAAAAACGGCCGGATTGAAGCATATCCGGGTGATGAACAGGGATATTATGGAAAAAGGCTGTATGAAAGCTTTTGATGCGGGAAAACTGCTGATATCCGTAATTAATACGAAAATTACTGGAAATACGCTTTACAAAGAGCTTCTGAACCGGTATTATCTTCAATTGGAGATGGCATCCGATACTTACGTAACTGCCATAGTGACTCCCTGGGACAGGGAGGAAGGTCTGTTAAGGCTGGCGGAAGCATTGCTGGAGATTGACAGAGAGACAGAAATAGAATCGGACGGAAGGGAAGGACAGTGTCTTCCGGGGGAAGAGGCTCTGACCGGTAAGCCATATCCGGAACTGAAAACGGCGCTGCCGCTTCACAGGGCTTTGACGGCGCCGAAGGAATTCTGCCCTTTGCGGAAAGCGGCAGGAAAGACAGCAGGAACTTATGTGAACCTTTATCCGCCGGGAATTCCTCTGGTAATTCCGGGAGAGGTTATTACGGAGGAGGTCATTAAGTTAATAGAGATGTACGTAAGGCAGAGGCTGAACGTACAAGGGGTGGAGAACGCAGGTGACAGCAAGGGGTTGACCGGAGACTTACAAATATCAATACTTAAATGACAGGTGTGCAGACACCGGAAGGAGTTAATATGAGAAAAACCAAAATTATCTGTACGATCGGACCCGCATCCCAAAGTGAGGAAAAGCTGAGAGAACTCATGCTGGCAGGAATGAACGTAGCCCGTTTTAATTTTTCCCATGGAGATCATGAAGAGCAGCATGGTAAATATGATAGAATGCGCAAGGTGAGCAAGGAACTGAATCTTCCCATCGCTGCGCTTTTGGATACAAAGGGACCGGAAATCCGTCTGCGTGATTTTGAAGGCGGAAAGGTAATGCTGGAAGCAGGACAGAAGTTTACACTCACAACAAAGGAAATAATGGGTACGAATGAAATAGCATCCATTACTTATAAAGAACTGATCCATGATATCAGTGCGGGAACCACAATTTTGATTGACGACGGCCTGATCGAGATGACCGTGGAGGAAATTACGGACACGGATATCATCTGCAATGTTGTAAACGGTGGACCGGTATCCAACCATAAAGGGGTTAATGTGCCCGGTGCGGAGCTGTCCATGCCTTATATCAGCGAGTCTGACAAAAACGATATTTTATTCGGTGTGGAGCTGGGCTTCGATATTATTGCCGCATCCTTTGTACGGAACAAGGAGGATGTCCTGGAGGTTCGTAAGATTCTGGATGAGCGCAATTCCAAGATGATGATTATCTCTAAGATTGAAAATATGCAGGGAATTAAAAACCTGGATGAAATCATCGAGGTTTCCGATGGTATTATGGTTGCCAGAGGGGATATGGGCGTGGAGGTTCCTCTCGAAGAGGTTCCCGTGCTTCAGAAGCAGATCATCAAGAAGGCTGTTGCCAAGGGAAAACAGGTTATTACGGCTACACAGATGCTGGAGTCCATGATGCATAATCCCCGCCCTACCAGAGCGGAGACTACGGATATTGCCAATGCTATTTATGACGGAACCACTGCTATCATGCTTTCCGGAGAAAGCGCACAGGGACAGTATCCGGTGGAGGCTGTGCAGACCATGGCCCGCATCGCGGAAAGAACGGAAGAGGATATTGATTTTGCCGGCCGTCTGAAGAAGCGTGAGGTTCCCGGGGACGGCAACATAACCACTGCGATTTCCCATGCCACATGTACACTGGCGGCGGATCTTGATGTGAAGGCGATCATCTGTGTTACCATGTCCGGTTTTACGGCAAGCATGATTTCCCGTTTCAAACCCAGCTGCCCGATTATCGGATGCACGGTGAAGCGTCTTGTATGGCGTCAGCTGAATCTGCAGTGGGGTGTGATGCCTCTTCTCATCCAGGAAGAAAATACCGCGGAGGATTTGTTCCATGCGGCAATTGACGCGGCTGTGGATGCAGGGTATATTGTAAAAGGAGATAAAATTATTATCACCGCAGGTATGCCTCTGGGTATATCCGGAAAAACCAACCAGCTTCGTGTGGTTGAAGTATAAAGGTGAATAAATTCACTTCTGATTCCATGTGTGCCTGCGGCACACGAAATTATGGTATAATACGATAAAATTGTTGCGTATATTATGGGGGAAGGATGCCGCGGCCTTTTGAAGGAAAGCGTGCATCCATATACGCGGAATGGGGGTACGTATGAAAAAATATGTGATGGCTCTTGATCAGGGGACTACCAGTTCCCGCTGTATTCTTTTTGACAAAGCAGGCCATATGAAATCTGTGGTACAGAGGGAGTTCACACAGATTTATCCAAAGCCGGGCTGGGTGGAGCATGATCCTCTGGAAATCTGGTCCTCACAGCTGAGCGTGGCCGTGGAAGCCATGGGAAAAATCGGCGCGGCGATTGATGAAATCGCGGCGATAGGTATTACAAACCAGAGGGAGACGACAATCTGTTTCAGCAGAAAAACCGGAAAACCGGTGTATAATGCCATAGTATGGCAGTGCAGACGGACGGCGGACACGATTGAAATGCTGAAGGAAGAGGGCTTCGATAAGGTTATCCGGGAGAAGACGGGACTGGTGCCGGATGCCTATTTTTCCGGGACGAAGATCAAATGGATTCTGGATAATGTGGAGGGTGCCAGAGAGATGGCACAGGCCGGTGATTTGCTTTTTGGTACGGTGGATACCTGGCTTATCTGGAACCTTACGAAAGGAAAAGTATTTGTAACGGATTATACCAATGCATCCCGTACGATGCTTTTTGATATCCATAAAAGGGACTGGGATGATGAAATCCTGAATAAGCTGGAAATTCCCCGCTCCATGCTTCCTCGGGTAAAACCGTCCAGCTGTATTTACGGCTATACGGATGAATCGGTAATCGGCGGGGAAATCCCGATTGCCGGTGCGGCGGGAGATCAGCAGGCGGCGCTGTTCGGACAGTGCTGTTTTGATGCGGGAGAGGCAAAGAATACATATGGGACCGGCTGTTTCCTTCTGATGAACACAGGGGATAAGGCTGTGGCCTCCGATAACGGGCTTCTGACCACGATTGCGGCCAGTACGGAGGGGGAAATCCGTTATGCGCTGGAAGGCAGTGTATTTGTGGCAGGAGCGGCCATACAGTGGCTGCGGGATGAACTGCGCATGATAAAAAGTGCGCCGCAGTCCCAGGAGTACGCCATGGAGGTGGAGGACACCAACGGTGTTTATGTGGTGCCCGCTTTTACCGGGCTGGGAGCGCCTTATTGGAATCCGTATGCGAGAGGGACGATTGTTGGGCTGAGCAGGGGTGCGAAGAAAGAGCATTTTATCCGCGCCACGCTGGAGTCTCTTGCTTACCAGACACAGGATGTGCTGGAAGCCATGGAAAAGGATTCCGGCATTAAGCTGAAAAATCTGCGGGTTGACGGCGGCGCAAGCGCAAACGATTTTCTGATGCAGTTCCAGGCGGATATTATGAATAAAGAAGTGCTGCGTCCGGAGTGCATAGAAACTACGGCGCTGGGAGCCGCTTATCTTGCCGGAATTGCCACGGGCTTCTGGAAGGATAAGGAGGATATCCGGAAAAACTGGTTTTTGGAGAAAACCTTCCTTCCTTTTATGTCCCAGGAAGAACGAAAGAAAAAACTGAAGGGCTGGAAGCGGGCTGTAAACTGTGCAATAGCTTACGCTACGGACTGCACCGAGGAGGAAGAGTGACGGCTGGCAGCAGCAGTTAAACAAATATGGGAAAAATATTTTTTTTAGCAGGAAAGAGTTCTTCCGGGAAGGATACGATTTACCGGAGCCTTCTGGAATGTGAGAGTTTAGGACTGAATAAGCTGATTCCTTATACCACCCGGCCCATAAGGGCCGGGGAAATGAACGGAAGGGAATATTTTTTTACCGATGAAGCCGGGCTGGAGAAGCTGCGTGAAAGCGGCAGGGTGATAGAAGAACGCGTTTATCACACCTATCATGGCCCCTGGTATTATTTTACCGTGGATGACGGACAGCTGGATTTGACGAAGCGGGATTATCTGATGATAGGGACGCTGGAATCCTTTCTGGCGATAAGGAAATATGTGGGCGGCGGCAGCATCGTGCCCCTGTATATAGAAGTGGATGACGGGGAACGCCTGCAGAGGGCGTTGGATCGGGAAAGAAAACAGGAAAAGCCGAAATACGAGGAGATGTGCAGGCGGTTTCTGGCGGACTGTGAAGATTTCAGTGAAGAGAAGATAGCGGAGGCAGGGATTGAGAAGCGGTTCCAAAACAACAGCCTGGAGGTTTGTCTGGAGGAAGTGAAGGACTATATCAGGCAGACGCGGGATTAACCGTGCCGGTACAGGGGAAAGCGAGGAAATATGGCGGGATTTCAGGATATTTACGGGCAGGAAGCGATGAAGGAGCATTTGCAGAATGCAATAAAGACTGGCAAGGTATCCCATGCGTATATTATGAATGGGGAACGAAGCTCAGGAAAGGAATTCATTGCCAGGATTTTTGCCAAAACCCTGCAGTGTGAAAAGGGAGGTACGGATGCCTGCGGCGAGTGCCATTCCTGTAAGCAGGCGGACAGCAATAACCAGCCGGATATCATCCGGGTGACCCATGAGAAGCCCAACAGCATCGGCGTGGAGGATATCCGCAGCCAGGTGAATAACGATATGGCGATTAAGCCCTATTCCAGCCCTTATAAGATATATATTATCAATGAGGGGGAGAAAATGACCGTACAGGCCCAGAATGCGCTTTTAAAGACGCTGGAGGAGCCGCCGGCCTATGGGGTGCTGCTCATCCTTACCACGAACGTGGAGGCGCTGCTTCCCACGATTGTAAGCCGGTGCGTGGTGCTGAATATGAAGCCTGTCAGGGATGATATCGTACGTAAATTTCTCATGGAGGACATGCAGATCCCGGATTATAAGGCCAACGTCTGTGTGGCTTTTGCAAGAGGGAATATCGGACGGGCCAAGCTGCTGGCTTCCAGTGAGGATTTCGATAATGTGAAAGAAGAAGCGGTAACGCTTTTAAAATATATTCATGATATGGAAATATCTGAAATAGTGGCGGCGATTAAGAAAATCAGCGAGTACAAGCTGGATGTGACGGATTATCTGGATATCCTTTCCATCTGGTACCGGGATGTTCTGCTGTTTAAGGCCACGAATGATGCAAATCACTTGATTTTTAAGGAAGAAATAAAGTATATTAGAAAAGAAGCGGATCAGAAGAGCTATGAAGGAATCGAGATTATCCTGGATTCCCTGGAAAAAGCCAAGTCAAGGCTGTCTGCCAATGTTAATTTTGATTTAACGATGGAGCTCTTATTCCTTACGATGAAGGAAAACTAGATCCCTCAGGGAGGTTTATAGATGACAAAAGTTATAGGCGTGAGATTCCGTACGGCGGGGAAAATTTATTATTTTGACCCCACCCGTTTTGAGATAAAGAAGGGGGACCATGTGATCGTGGAAACCGCCCGGGGCGTGGAATACGGAACTGTAGTGGGCGGCATCCGGGAAGTGGACGACAGCAAGGTGGTACAGCCCTTAAAGCCGGTGCTGCGGATAGCCACGGAACGGGATAACGAGCAGGAAGCGGCAAATAAGGGGAAGGAAAAAGAAGCTTTCCATATCTGCCAGGAAAAGATCCGCAAGCACGGACTGGATATGAAGCTCATTGATGCGGAATATACTTTTGATAATAACAAAGTGCTGTTTTATTTTACGGCAGACGGAAGGATTGACTTCAGGGAGCTGGTAAAGGATCTGGCGAGTGTGTTCAAAACAAGGATTGAGTTGCGGCAGATCGGCGTGAGGGATGAGACAAAAATCCTGGGAGGAATCGGCATCTGCGGCAGGCGTCTTTGTTGCCACACCCATCTGTCCGAGTTTGTCCCGGTTTCCATAAAAATGGCAAAGGAACAGAATCTTTCTCTGAACCCTACCAAAATTTCCGGGGTATGCGGCAGACTGATGTGCTGTCTGAAGCATGAGGAGGAAACCTATGAGGATTTAAACAGGAGGCTTCCTAATATCGGGGATTATGTGACAACGGATGACGGCCTGAAGGGTGAGGTGTCAAGTGTGAATGTACTCCGCCAGCAGGTAAAGGTCATTGTAAATGTGGATGACGAGAAGGAAATCAGGGAGTATCCCTTGGATCAGCTGCGTTTTAAAAAGAGACACGGCCGGAATAAAAAGAATGATGTGAGCGAAAAAGAACTGAAGGAATTGGAAAAACTGGAGAAGCAGGATGAGAAATCCAAACTGTAGCAGCGAGTTGAAGCCTGGTGAAAAGCTGGACGAGCTGCAGCGAAACGGGTATGTGATCATACAGGATAAGGAACGCTTCTGCTTTGGAATGGACGCGGTGCTCCTTTCCGGCTTTGCCAGGGTAAAAGACGGGGGAACGGTACTGGATATGGGTACGGGAACGGGGATTATCCCCATCCTGCTGGAAGCCAAAACCGGGGCGTCCCATCTGACAGGGCTGGAAATCCAGGCGGACAGCGCCGATATGGCGAGGCGGAGCGTGGCCTTAAACGGTCTGGAAGAGAAAATAGATATTGTACAGGGAGATATCAGAGAAGCAGCGGGCTTGTTTCCGGCTGCTTCTTTTGACGTTGTGACCTGTAATCCTCCTTATATGGCGGGAGGGCATGGGCTCACCAATCCGGAAGCGCCCAAGGCCATTGCGCGCCATGAGGTCAAGTGTACTTTTGAGGATGTGGCGGCACAGGCGGCAGGGCTCCTGAAGCCGGGGGGCAATTTTTTCCTTGTGCACAGGCCCTTCCGTCTTGCGGAGATTATGGTAACCCTGACCAGGTATAAGCTGGAGCCCAAACGGATGCGTCTGGTTTACCCTTTTGCGGACAAGGAACCTAATATGGTCCTGCTGGAAGCGAACCGGGGAGGGAGAAGCCGGATGACGGTGGAAAGGCCTCTGATCGTGTATCGGGAACCCGGTATCTATACCGATGAAATATATGATATATATGGGTATTGAAAATTCCCGAAGTATCGGTTATTATTTTAGATTAGATAGATGAAATAATTACGGTGCACAGGCCGGAAAGAAACGGAAGATGAGAAAAAAAAGTATAGTTGCGGCCGCACTGCTTTGCATTCTGATTATCGGCATAACAAGCCTGTATCTGGCCGGATGCAGCAACACAGCGAAAGAAACGGCGGTACTTGAGGAAGCCGGAACGGCGGTTTCGGGAAATGCTGTTTCAGAAAATACGGATGACCGGGCCGGGACGGGGACAGATTCCGATACCGTAAAGGGCACGGAAGCAGAAACCGGGAATGGGGAAACAGAAGCGCAGGAAGAAACGGTAACGGAACCTTTTGCGGAAAAAGTCCGGGTGAAGGGGATTTATGTTACCGGCGCTATGGCCGGAACCTCCAATATGGATAATCTTATCGCTCTGGTGGACAGGACGGAACTAAATACCATGGTAATCGACGTGAAGAACGACGAAGGCCGTGTGGTATATGACATGGATTCCGCGCTTGTCAGGGAAATCGGAGCCGTCAAAGAGTATGTTTCCGATATGCCGGGGCTGATACGTAAATGTAAGGAACACGGAATTTATCTGATTGCCAGGATTGTGGCCTTTAAGGATCCTTTTCTGGCGGAAAACAGGCAGGATTTGGCCCTTACCGACAAGAATGGTAATATTTTCCGGGATAAATCCGGGCTGGCCTGGGTGAATCCCTATAAAAGGGAGGTATGGGATTATCTTCTGGAGATAGCCCGTCAGGCGGCTTCTGTCGGCTTTGATGAGATCCAGTTTGATTATATCCGGTTTTCGACAGATGCCGGAATGTCAAAGGTGGATTTCGGAGAGGATGCCCTGGAGCAGGACAAGGAGGATGTCATAACGGAGTTTACAATCTATGCGGCACAGGAGCTGCATGATATGGGAGTTCCCTTGTCGGCAGATGTATACGGGGTTATAATTGACAGCAAACTGGATGCTTCCATTGTAGGGCAGAATTATTACGAAATGGCGAAGCATCTGGATTATATAAGCCCAATGGTTTATCCCTCCCATTACGGGCCGGGGAATTTGGGGCTGGCGGTGCCGGATGCACAGCCATATGAAACCATATTCAGAAGCATGAAGACTTCCCGGAAGGTACTGGCCGGTATGGGACGGGAAGCGGAAGATATGCAGGTATCCGGAAATGATGTTTCAGGCAACAGCATTTCAGAAAACAGTGCCTCCGGTAATAGTATGGATGCGGCGGATCCTAAGGATCTCGTTCCGAATCAGGAAATCCGGGCGGATGTACGGCCCTGGCTGCAGGATTTTACCGCCACATGGGTAAAAGGGCATATCCGTTATGGCCCTGAAGAGATTCGGGCGCAGATACAGGCGGTTTATGACGCCGGCTACGAGGAATGGATTCTGTGGAACGCCTCTAACCGTTATACGGAGGGAGGGCTGCTTCCTGAGGAAATGGATAGCTGAAGGAAAGGAAAGCAATGGCTGGTATTCTATATTTATGTGCCACACCTATCGGAAACCTGAAGGATATGACGCCCCGGGTACGGGAAACGCTGGAAACGGCAGATCTGATTGCGGCTGAAGATACCCGCAACAGCATAAAGCTTCTGAATCATTTTGGAATTCAGACTCCGATGACCAGCTATCATGAATACAATAAAGTAGAAAAAGCATATGATTTGATAAATAAGCTGCAGGCAGGAAAAAATATTGCACTGATTACCGATGCGGGAACACCGGCTATATCCGATCCCGGAGAGGTGCTTGTAAAAATGTGCCAGGAGGCGGGAATCACCGTGACCTCCCTCCCGGGGCCTGCGGCCTGCATTACGGCGCTCACGCTGTCCGGGCTGAGCACCAGAAGGTTTTGCTTTGAAGGGTTCCTGCCCTTTGATGATAAAAAAGAAAAAAAAGCTGTGCTGGAGGAATTAAAGGAGGAATCCAGGACCATAATCCTGTATGAGGCGCCTCACCATCTGATCCGTACGCTGGAGTGTCTGTATGAAGAGCTCGGCAACCGGAGGATAACCCTCTGCAGGGAGCTGACAAAGAAATTCGAGACGATAATGCCCACCACTCTGGAGGAGGCCCTTCATTATTATGAGTCGGAGGCGCCGAGAGGGGAATATGTGCTTGTGCTGGAGGGAAAAAGCCGGGCTGAAAAGCAGCAGGAAAAAGAGGAAATTTTTTCCAGGATGTCCATGGAAGAGCACATGAAATCCTACGAGGACCAGGGGATTGACCGGAAAGAGGCCATGAAGCTGGTGGCGAAGGACAGGGGAATCAGCAAGAGGGATGTTTATCAGTATTTTATCAAAAATGTGGAAAGAAGTAGTTGACAAACAAAGGAACAGAGAATATACTTTGAATGTCAAACTTTTTTATAAAAACAAAAAAAGGAGATAACAAAATGTTAGAGAAAGTAATTGAAATTATTCAGGAGCAGTTGAATCTGGAAGGTGTGACAATCACAGAGGAGTCCTCTTTCAAGGATGATCTGGGAGCTGACTCACTGGACCTTTTTGAATTGGTTATGGCGGTAGAAGAAGAATATGGTGTTGAAATTCCTGCAGAGGAATTGGAAAAACTGACAACGGTAGGTTCAGTTGTAGAATATCTGAAAGCACAGGGCATCGAGGCTTAATGAAGACAGCAGTCACGGAACTTCTCGGAATAGAATATCCGATTATACAGGGCGGCATGGCCTGGGTTGGAGAATACCATCTGGCCGCTGCCGTCTCTGAAGCAGGCGGGCTTGGAATTATCGGAGCCGCCAGCGCACCGGCGGATATTGTGAGGCAGCAGATTCGGGATGCGAGAAAGCTTACGTCCAGGCCCATCGGGGTGAACGTTATGCTTCTGAATCCCAATGCTGACGGAGTGGCAGAGGTGATCGTGGAAGAAGGCGTGAAGGTAGTTACTACCGGCGCCGGAAGTCCGGCAAAATACATGGATATGTGGAAGGCGGCAGGAGTGAAGGTCATTCCGGTAGTCGCCAGCGTTGCCATGGCTAAAATGATGGAACGTTCCGGAGCGGATGCAGTGGTGGCGGAAGGCATGGAAAGCGGCGGGCATATAGGATCCGCAACCACTATGACGCTTGTTCCCCAGGTGGCGGACGCCGTTAATATTCCGGTTATTGCAGCCGGCGGTATTGCGGACGGCAGAGGATTCGCCGCGGCATTTATGCTTGGCGCACAGGCGGTGCAGATGGGCACGCGTTTTGTGGCGGCCAGTGAATCCATTGCCCATGATAACTATAAGCAGAAGGTTATCAAAGCCAGGGATATCGATTCCGAAATTACCGGTATGAGCACCGGGCATCCCATTCGTCAGATCCGCAATAAAATGACCAGAGAATATCTGAAGCTGGAAAAGGAAGGCGCTTCCTTTGAGGAACTGGAGTATTTAACTCTTGGTTCTTTGAGAAAAGCGGTTATGGAGGGAGATGTGGTAAACGGAACCCTTATGGCCGGACAGTGTGCAGGTATGGTCAGCCGCGTTCAGAGTTGCCGTGAGATTATCGAAGAGATTATCCACGACGGCAGTGCATTGCTGAAAATCTGACATAATCGGGTATTTTGAGAAATTCCGTCAACAGGCTTCTTTGTGCCAATCAGCAGGGAAAGACTTTCGGGCCCGTTTGCAGGCAGGGAATTCCGGCAGTCTTTTTTTACAGCTATATATTTTGAATATCAAATAAAAAGGATATCAAAATATATACCGTTATCGTTTTTCACACACCAACTACCATAACTTCTACCATACTACCATTAAGATTTAACATAACCGATCAGAACAGACAGTACTGCGGAGACGGATAAGTCTGCGTTTCGCTTTTCATAGGAGAGAAAATAATGGGTAAAACAGCATTTATTTTCCCGGGGCAGGGTTCCCAGTATGTGGGGATGGGAAAAGATTTTTATGAAAAATTTCCTGCAGCCAGGGATATTTTTGACAAGGCATCGGAAGCTTCCGGGCTGGACGTGGCAGCTTTGTGCTTTGAGGAAAATGAACAGATTCATATTACAGAATATACACAGATCGCCATGCTCACCGTAGAGGTGGCGCTGCTGAAGGTGCTGGAGGAAATGGGATACCGGCCGGATGCGGCGGCAGGCCTTAGTCTGGGGGAATATGCGGCCCTGGCGGCAGCGGATGTAATGGATGTAAAGGATCTGTTCTATTGCGTGCGCAAGAGGGGAATTTTCATGCAGGAGGCTGTTCCCACCGGCGGAGCGATGACCGCAATCCTGGGACTGGACAGTGAAACCATAGCGAAAGCCTGTGAAGAAACGGATGGGATAGTCAGCGTAGCGAACTATAACTGTCCGGGACAGACGGTAATCACAGGAGAAGCCGGTGCGGTCAATGCGGCTTCGGAGAGACTGAAGGAGTTGGGAGCCAAGCGCTGTGTGCCGCTGAAGGTCAGCGGGCCTTTCCATTCTCCTATGCTGAAAGGCGCCGGAGAGAAGCTGGGTCAGGTGCTTGCCGATATCAGCCTGAAGGAAATCCGCGTTCCCTATCTTTCCAATGTGACAGGAGATTACGTTGCAGATACATCACAGGTAAAGGAACTTCTTGTAAAACAGGTTTCCAGTTCCGTAAGATGGCAGGAATGTGTGGAACGTATGATCGCGGACGGCGTCGATACCTTTGTGGAGATTGGTCCCGGAAAATCCCTTTCCGGTTTTATGCGCAAAATAAACCGGGATGTGACTGTGATAAATGTGGAAAAGGCAGAGGATCTGGAGAAGCTTCCCCTGTCCGGAAGGGAGTAAGAGTATGACGCTGGAAGGAAAAACAGCCCTGGTGACCGGGGCCAGCCGCGGTATCGGAAAACAGATTGCTCTTACTCTGGCTTCACAGGGAGCGGATGTGATTGTAAATTACAACGGCAGCAGGGAACGGGCGGAAGAGACTGTTTCACAGATCCGGGATATGGGAAGGAAAGCGGAGGCTCTTCAGTGTTCTGTAGCGGATTTCCAGGCCTGCGGCGATATGGTTAAGAAAGCGCTGGAGCTTTTCGGACATATTGATATTCTTGTAAATAATGCAGGAATTACGAAGGATAATCTGGTGGTGGGAATGAAGGAAGAGGACTTTGATGCGGTGATTGACACCAATTTAAAGGGTACCTTCAATACCATCCGCCATTTATACAGGAATTTTATGAAACTGAGGGGCGGCAGGATCATTAACCTGTCTTCCGTATCCGGTGTGCTGGGAAATGCGGGGCAGGCTAATTATGCGGCAAGCAAGGCAGGCGTCATCGGCCTGACGAAGAGTGTGGCAAAGGAACTGGCCAGCAGGAATGTGACTGTGAATGCGGTGGCTCCCGGCTATATTGCAACGGATATGACCGCGGCGATGTCTGATGAGGCAAAACAGGGGATTATTTCACAGATTCCTCTGAAAAGAGAAGGCCGGCCGGAGGATGTGGCAGAGCTGGTGGCTTTTCTGGCCGGAGACGGCGGAGCGTATATTACCGGGCAGGTAATTTCGGTTGATGGTGGAATGGCTATCTGACCATTCCCGATGTGGTTACAGGCCGTTTGTGCGGCAGATTGAGAGGCAGATATGAGCAGAAGAGTAGTAGTAACAGGAATGGGAGCGATTACGCCCATCGGCCTGTCGGTGGAGGAATTCTGGGCAGGGGTGAAGGAAGGAAAAACCGGCTTTGGCCCTATTACCAAATTCGATGCATCTGAATATAAATGTAAGCTGGCAGCAGAGGTAAAAGGCTTCGATGCCAAGAACTATATGGATTTCAAGGCGGCTAAGAGAATGGAGGCATTCTGCCAGTATGCGGTGGCAGCTTCCAGGGAAGCGCTGGAGGATGCAGGGCTGGATATGGAAAAAGAGGATCCCTGGCGCGTAGGCGTTGCCGTAGGCTCCGGAATCGGTTCCCTGCAGGCGATGGAAAGGGAATACGGCAAGTTGCTGGAAAAAGGGCCTAACCGGGTAAATCCTTTTCTGGTGCCTATGATGATCAGCAATATGGCTGCCGGTAATGTTTCCATACAGTTCGGACTGAAGGGAAAAAGCATTAATGTGGTTACGGCCTGCGCCACCGGTACCAATTGTATCGGAGAGGCATTCCGTACGATTCAGTATGGAGATGCGGAGGTTATGGTGGCAGGAGGTGCGGAAAGCAGCATCTGTCCTATCGGAGTTTCCGGTTTCACGGCGCTTACCGCATTGAGCTCTTCCGAGGATCCCGCCAGATGCTCCATCCCTTTTGATAAGGAGAGAAGCGGTTTTATTATGGGAGAAGGCGCCGGTGTCGTAGTGCTTGAAGAGCTGGAGCATGCAAGAAAAAGAGGAGCTAAAATCTATGCGGAGGTAGTGGGCTACGGATGCTCTTCCGATGCGTTCCATATCACCTCTCCGGCGGAGGATGGATCCGGTGCGGCCAAGGCCATGGAATACGCGGTGAAAGACGGGGGCGCGGCTTTTGAAGATATCACTTATATCAATGCTCACGGTACCAGTACCCATCTCAATGATTTGTTCGAAACGAGAGCGATTAAGCTGACCTTCGGGGAACATGCGAAAAATATAAAAATCAATTCCACGAAATCCATGGTGGGGCATCTGCTGGGAGCAGCGGGGGCCGTTGAATTCATCACCTGTGTGAAAGAATTGCAGGAAGGCTATATTCATGCTACAGTAGGATATCAGATACCGGATGAGGAATGTGACTTGGATTATTGTAAAGAACCTGCGGAAGAAGAGGTGCTGTATGCACTTTCCAATTCTTTGGGCTTCGGAGGCCACAACGCCAGTCTTCTGGTAAAGAAATTCGTGGATTAGGAGGAATGCCTTATGCAGCTTTCAACCAAACAGATTATGGAAATCATCCCTCACAGACAGCCCTTTCTGCTTCTTGATACCATCGAGGAGCTGGAACCGGGAGTACGTGCAGTAGGAAAAAAATGTGTGACCTATAATGAGCCTTTTTTTGCCGGCCATTTTCCTCAGGAACCGGTGATGCCGGGAGTCCTTATCCTGGAAGCGCTGGCGCAGGCCGGAGCGGTTGCCATTCTCAGCCAGCCGGAAAACAAGGGAAAACTGGTGCTTTTCGGAGGGATTGACGGAGCCCGTTTCAAGGGGAAAGTGGTTCCGGGGGATGTGCTCTTGCTGGAAACACAAATCATCAAAGTTAAGGGCCCGATAGGGATAGGCAGTGCGAAAGCGACCGTAAACGGGAAGCTGGTAGCCAAGGCGGAACTGACTTTTGTTGTCAGCGAACCGGAGAAAGCCTGAAAAGGGGGACCGGGAGATAAAAATGAGTGTAAAACCTTTAACAATCGGGGAACTGACGGCCAGGATTCCTGTGATACAGGGAGGGATGGGCGTCGGCATCAGTCTTTCCGGACTGGCGGGAGCAGTGGCGGCGCAGGGCGGAATCGGAATTATTTCCACGGCCCAAATCGGTTTCCGGGAACCGGATTATCATAAAAACCCCCATGAGGCCAATCTGCGGGCAGTCAGACAGGAAATCATCAGGGCGAAAGAGCTGGCGCAGGGCGGAATCGTAGGCGTGAATATCATGGTAGCTACCCAGAACTATGAGGATTATGTGAGAACTGCCATTGAGGCCGGTGCTGATTTGATTATATCCGGCGCCGGACTGCCGGTAACGCTGCCGGATATCGCGGCAGGCGCATCCTCTCAGGGCAGAAGTCATTCTGTTAAGCTGGCGCCCATCGTATCCAGCCTGAAATCAGCCAATGTGATTTTCAAATACTGGATGAAAAAATATGATTACCTGCCTGATATGGTGGTGATAGAGGGACCTCTTGCCGGAGGGCACCTGGGTTTTACAAGGGAACAGCTTCAGGATATTCCGGGTATGCACTATGAGGAAGAGGTGGAACGGATTCTGAAAGCCGTCAAGGCATATGGGGCAGAACAGGGAAAAGAGATACCTGTGGTTATGGCCGGCGGCATTTATACGGGAGAAGAGGCCGCATACTGGATTTCACGCGGACTGCAGGGAGTACAGATGGCCACCCGTTTCGTGACCACGGAGGAATGCGATGCCCATCCTGCATTCAAGCAAACCTATATCGATGCAGGGGTAGAGGATATTGTTCTGGTAAAAAGCCCGGTGGGAATGCCGGGGCGCGCTATCCGGAATGCTTTTCTGGAAAGGGCTGAAAAGGGGCCGATTCCCCATGGAAGATGTTTTGGATGTATTAAGACCTGTAAGCCTGCAGATACCCCTTACTGTATTACGGAGGCGCTGATTCGCGCTGTGGAAGGGGATGTGGAGAACGGGCTTCTTTTCTGCGGAAGCAATGCCTGCCGATCGGATAAAATCGAAAAGGTGGAAGATATCCTGGGCGAGGTTGCGGATGCTTTAAAATAGATTGGGAACGCGCTGGACGGACATTTATAACGGATGTGTGTCACACGTCCCCGGAGAGCTGGAGGAATATATGAAGAGCAGAATTATAGGTACCGGAAGCTGTCTTCCGGCGGCGAAGGTAACAAATGACTGGCTGTCCACTAAGATGGATACTTCGGATGAATGGATTGTCAGCCGTACAGGGATACGGGAAAGACGGATCGCAAGGGAAGAAACCACCACGGATATGGCAGAACAGGCAGCCAGGCTGGCTCTGGAGGACGCGGGAATTGCTCCGGAGGATCTGGATTTGATACTGGTAGGTACCATTACTGCGGATCATGTGACTCCGTCCGCGGCCTGTGAGCTTCAGGCCCGCCTGGGGGCAGGAAACGCCATGGCTTTTGATATCAATGCGGCCTGCTCGGGATTTTTGTTTGCCCTGGAGAGCGCAGATGCTTTTCTCGGAACCGGACGCTTCCGGAATGTCCTTGTGCTGGGGGCGGAAACATTGTCCCGGATTATGGACTGGACGGACAGAAGCACCTGCGTCTTGTTCGGGGACGGAGCAGGGGCGGCCGTGGTACGGAGGGAGGATGTGGGGATCCTCAGCTTCGATCATGGCTGTGACGGCAGTAAGGGAGATGCCCTGATATGCCGGAACAGGGGGAATAACAACCTTCTGGTGCAGTCAGATACCGATTTGGATTATGTGCATATGGATGGGCAGGAGGTATACAAATTCGCGGTGAAAACGGTTCCGGCTTCGATAGGCAAGGCTCTTGAGAAAGCAGGGCTGCAGGCCGAGGATATCAAATACTTTTTCCTGCACCAGGCGAACCTGCGTATTCTTCAGTCTGTTGCCAAGAGACTGCATATTTCTGTGGATAAGTTTCCCGTAAGCCTGGACCATTGTGGAAATATATCCGCCGGAAGCGTGCCGATTCTTCTGGATGAGTGCAACCGGAAGGGATATCTGGAAAAAGGCGATAAAATTGTACTCTGCGGTTTTGGCGCAGGGCTTTCCTGGGGAACGGCAGTGATGGAGTGGTAGTATATTTATTCCCGCGGGCAATGAGCCTGCAGAAGTGAAAATATGGATGAAGGGGGCGGAAATCACGGATTTTCGCCCTCTTCTGTTTTTATATATGCCAAAAAAGATGGATTAAAGCAAAAGTGAAAAAAACCGGTTCCTCATCTCTTTTTATTTTGTGAAAAATACCGCTTGTGTTTCAAAATAAATATGTTAATATTAATTGTAATTAATGTATAATTATACAATCTAATTATTAAGAACAGCATATCAGGGTGATTCGCACTTTGATATAAGGAGGATTATTATGAAAAAGTTTTTGGCAACAGCACTTGCTGTATGTATGACAATTTCTCTTGCGGCCTGCGGAAGCTCCGCACAGGGAAATGAACCGGCTGCGGAGTCTCCTGCAGCAGTATCTTCAGAGGCAGGTACGGAAGCGGCGGCGGAAACCACACCGGCGGCAGAATCCACAGAAGCACAGGAACCTGCGGCAGAAGGCGCGGTAACCAGTATCGACGACCTTCCCGGAAAGAAAATCGGTGTTCAGCTTGGAACCACCGGAGATATTTATGCATCCGATTATGAAGAAGAAGGCTCCACTATCGAGCGTTTCAACAAAGGAAATGATGCGGTTCAGGCACTTCTTCAGGGAAAAATTGACTGTGTGATCATTGACGAACAGCCGGCAAAGGCTTTTGTTGCAAATACCACAGGGCTGAAAATCCTGGACGAGCCTTTTGCGGAAGAAGATTATGCCATCTGTGTTTCCAAAGATAAAGCAGATCTTACAGCAAAGATTAACGAAGCGCTTGCTCAGTTAAAGTCTGATGGAACTCTGGATAATATCATTAAGAATTATATCGGGGATGATACAAAAGGTCAGTCTCCCTATGAATCTCCCGCGGATGTGGATCGTTCCAACGGAACGCTGGTTATGGCGACCAATGCTTATTTTGAGCCTTATGAATATTATCAGGGTGACAAGGTAGTAGGTATTGATGCAGATATGGCTCAGGCTGTATGTGATGTGCTCGGATATGAACTGAAAATTGAAGATATGGAATTTGATTCCATTATCAATGCTATCCAGTCCGGTAAGGCAGACATCGGTGTTGCCGGCATCACCGTTACGGAGGATCGTCAGCAGAGTGTTGATTTCACAGACTCCTATGCTTCCTCCAAGCAGGTTATCATTGTAAAAGAGTGACAATTACGGAGCACGGCTTCGGAAAAAGACGGAACGTAAGCTGTATTTGTGAAACAGAATGCGTTATATACAGGCGGACCCATGAAATACCATGGGCCCGTTTGTTGCGCATCAGCCAGACATTATCAGACAGCCTGACAGTGCCTGGCTGGTGTACAAAAAGACAAAGGAGAAATGGTGGAGGGTGTTTACATGCAGAAATTTATGGATCAGTTTTATCTGAACTTCATTAAGGACAACCGGTGGAAATATCTGACCGACGGCCTGAAGACGACGCTGCTGATTACCTTTTTTGCGGTGATTCTGGGTATTGTGCTTGGTTTTCTCGTGGCAATTGTCCGTTCCAGCGCCGTAAAAAGCGGAATCAAGAAGCCGGTAAGGATGAAAGAGAAGGGCGTATATATCAGAAAGCTGCTGGGGTATTACCTGTTTAAGCTTGTGGATTTCATATGCCAGTTATATTTAACGGTAATCCGCGGTACGCCTACCATGATCCAGCTTTTGATCATGTACTATGTTATCTTCGGAAGCGTGTCGATTGATAAGCGGGTGGTGGCTATCCTGGCATTCGGAATCAATTCCGGTGCATATGTGGCGGAAATCGTCCGTTCCGGTATTATGGCTATTGATATCGGCCAGTTTGAAGCGGGAAGAAGCCTGGGCTTCGGTTATGCTGCAACCATGTGGCATATTATACTGCCCCAGGCTCTTAAAAATGTACTTCCTGCGCTGGGAAATGAAATTATCGTACTGCTGAAGGAAACTTCAATCAGCGGTTATATTGCCCTGACGGATCTGACTCATGGCGGCAACGTCATCCGCAGCCAGACCTATTCCGCATTTATGCCTCTGCTTGCCGTAGCATTGGTTTACCTGGCGATTGTTTCCCTGCTGGCAGCAGGTGTTTCCGCATTGGAAAGGAGGTTACGGACTAATGAACGCTGATGGACAGCTTTTATTTGAAATCAGGGATCTTTGCAAATCCTTCGGGGATATTGAAGTCCTTAAAAATATCAATACTACCATATCCCAGGGAGAGGTAGTGGTTATAGTAGGGCCTTCCGGTTCCGGGAAGTCCACCTTCCTCCGTTCCCTCAACCTGCTGGAGGAGCCTACCGGCGGACAGATTCTTTTTGAAGGAAAGGATATCACGGATCCGAAAGCCAATATTAACCTGTACAGGCAGCATATCGGCATGGTATTCCAGCATTTCAATCTTTTTCCTCACAAGACGATTCTGCAGAACATGACGCTGGCCCCTGTACAGCTTCTGAAGAGATCGAAGAAAGAAGCGGAAGAGGAAGCCATGAAGCTTCTGGAAAGAGTGGGGCTGCCGGAAAAGGCAAACGCCTATCCTTCCCAGCTTTCCGGCGGGCAGAAGCAGCGTATTGCCATTGTGCGTTCCCTCTGTATGCATCCCGATGTGATGCTTTTTGATGAGCCTACCAGCGCGCTGGATCCGGAAATGGTAGGAGAAGTCCTGGGGGTTATGTCCGATTTGGCCAGGGATGGTATGACGATGGTGATTGTTACCCATGAAATGGGATTTGCCAAGGAAGTGGGAAGCAGGGTGCTCTTTATGGATGACGGAATGATTAAAGAGGAGAGCGCTCCCCGGGAATTTTTTGATAATCCGAAGAATCCGAGACTGCGGGAATTCCTTTCCAAGGTGCTGTAAAAGGCGGATGGAAATTGGCTTATAGATAAAGACAGACGGCCTGCGGGAGAAAACGGTTATAGAACGTTTCCTCCTGTGGGCTTTTTTATATCCATGGGCAATGAGCCTTATGTATAATTTTCAGTTGTTGGAATAAAATAGGTGTAAAATATATTTACTAAAAAATATAAAATTTATTAATTTGTAAAATAAACTTTACGATATTTACTTTTTGGTAATATGTGTTAAGATTGTTTTAGAATATATAATTGTGAGGTGAGGCCATGATTATTCGGAAAGAATATCTGGAAGATTTGATTCAGCTAAAAGATAAAAATATAATTAAGGTTATCACAGGCATACGAAGATGCGGAAAGTCTACCTTGTTTGAACTGTATCAGGATTATTTGCTGCAAAGCGGTGTAAGCAGGGAACAGATTATCTCTGTAAATCTGGAGGATGGGGATTATAGGAATATACGGACTGCTGAAACCTTATATACTTATGTTGCCGAAAGATTAACAGAGAATACCATGAATTATGTTTTTCTCGATGAGGCTCAGCAGGCAGAAAATTTTCAGGAAGCGGTTGACTGGCTGTATGTAAAGAAAAATGTGGATTTATATATCACCGGTTCAAATGCATATCTGCTGTCCGGGGAACTGGCAACCCTGTTGTCAGGGAGGTATGTGGAGATAAAAATGCTGCCCCTTTCCTTTAAGGAATATGTATCGGCTTTTCCGGAAAATCATAATACAGCCCAGCTTTATATGAATTATTTGTCCAACAGCTCTTTTCCCGGTACACTTGAGCTTGTAAGGAAGCAGGATATACGCGCTTATCTTGAAGGGATTTATAATACTATTCTGGTTAAGGATATCGTTACCAGAAAAAAAATTTCAGATCCTTCTATGCTGGAAAGTATAATAGAATTTATGTTTGATAATATCGGAAATCTATGTTCCGGCACAAAAATTGCTAATGCCATGACATCGGCAGGACGAAAAATAAGTGTTCCTACAGTGGAAAGCTATTTGTCGGCTCTTACCGACAGTTATATTTTTTACAGAGCATCAAGATATGACGTGAAGGGGAAACAGTATCTGGCGACAGGAGCAAAGTACTATGCCGCGGATATCGGGCTTAGGTACTTCCTTTTAGGAACAAGGCAGGCGGATCAGGGTCATATCCTTGAAAATATTGTGTATCTTGAGCTTATCCGAAGAGGATATGAAGTGTATATAGGAAAAGTCAGCGCACAGGAGGTTGACTTCATTGCCATAAACAGTGAAGGAGAGGAATACTACCAGGTTTCACAGACGGTTATGGAGGAACAGACACTGAAGAGAGAGCTTTCTTCGCTGGAGGCTGTAAAAGATCATAATCCCAAGTATTTATTGACAATGGACTATACGCCATTAACCTCTCATAATGGTATTAAGCAAATGAATGTATTAGAGTGGCTGACAAGATGATTCGGCCGGATAAGGATTTGACATAAAGAGTTCTTTCTCAGAAAAATAAAAAATATAATGAAAAAAAAGGATTTTTTATGCTGAATTATATCTGGGCAGTTATGATTGCCATAGGGGTTATTTATGGCGCTCTTACAGGCAATATTGAGGCGGTGGCCAATGGGGCGCTGGACAGTGCGGGTGAGGCGGTACAGCTGTGTATCACCATGACGGGAATTATGGCTCTTTGGGTAGGGCTGATGGAGATTGCAAAGAACTCCGGTCTGATAGCATCGATGACCAAAGGGATCCAGCCCTTTATCTCCTTTCTTTTTCCCCGTATTCCGGGGAACCATGCGGCGAGGGAATATATTTCCACCAATATTATCGCCAATATCCTGGGGCTGGGCTGGGCCTGCACACCGGCCGGGCTGAAAGCCATGGAAGAGCTGCAGAAGCTGAATGAAGAGGAGTGCAGAAGAACGGGGAAGCCGCCTGTCACAGCGAGCAATGAAATGTGTACTTTTTTGATTATGAACATATCTTCCCTGCAGCTGATACCGGTATCCATTATTGCGTACCGCAGCCAGTACGGAAGCGTAAATCCGACGGCGGTTATTGTGCCGGGTATTATTGCTACACTGACCTCCACATTGGTTGCAATAATCTTTGTGAAGGTGATGGATCGAAAAAAATAGGGATTCATGAAAAAGGAAATCAAAGCATATATTGTTTAGAAAAATACTGCCGAGGTATCCTCTTTTATGATGAATGCGCTGGCGAACCTATCCAATATCATAATTCCGGCCCTGATATTTTATATCGTGGCTTATGGGGTGATTCATCATACGAACGTATATGAAGACTTTATCAAGGGGGCGGAGGATGGCTTTCATACGGTTATAAAGATCATGCCTACGCTGATTGGACTGATGATGGCGGTGGGGATATTGCGGGCTTCCGGCTTCCTGGAGTTTTTTGGAGGGCTGATTGGAAAAATAACAGAACCCATGGGACTGCCTGCTCCCATTGTGCCTCTTATTTTTATCAAGCTTTTTTCATCCTCTGCGGCTACCGGGCTGGTGCTGGATATTTTTAAGAATTATGGGACGGATTCCTATATTGGAATGATGACCTCTATTCTTATGAGCTGTACGGAAACCTGCTTTTATACAATGAGCGTTTATTTTATGGCGGCTAAGGTTACAAAGACCCGGTATACGCTGGCCGGGGCGCTGACGGCGACGGCGGCCGGGATTGCTGCCAGTGTAGTGCTGGCCGGGATGCTGGGATAGTGCGGAATTTTTCTGTAAGGGAAAAGAATCGGCGGGAAGAAATCAGAAGTGTTTCGTGAAATAAAATAACCGGACAACCGCCGGGCATCTCAGCCCCGGCGATTGTCCGGTTTCCTTTTGTGTTTTTATAAGGTGCATCCGAAATCAGAAACGATAGTCTGTCCTGTGACAGCCCTGGACTCATCGCTCGCCAGGAACAGAGCAATATTGGCAACATCCTCAGCCTGACAGGAGGGAAGCCTCATATCCCCATGGGAAGCCATGGCGCCCATCATATCAGGATCCAGAGCGGCAGGATTCAGATTCATAGTCATCGGAGTGATTACATTACCGGGACAGATAACGTTACAGCGTACATTTTTGGATGCACAGCGCATAGCGGTATGGCGGGTAACGCCTACCACGGCAGCTTTGCTCGCAACATAAGCGGCGCCGCCGTTTCCGGCAACACCTGCAACGGAAGCTACATTTACGATGGAGCCGCTGCCCTGTTCCAGCATGAGACGGCTTGCTTCGCGCATGCAGTTCATGGTTCCCTTGGTGTTGATATCCATAAGGTAGTCCATATCTTCGTTTTTGACACGATCAATGGGGAGAAGTCCTTCCTCCAGAACACCTGCATTATTTATAATAATGTCCAGCTTTCCGTAGGCTTCAATCGTCTTATCAATCATTTTCTTTACATCTTCAGAATTGGAAATATCGGTCCTCACCGCAAGGACGTCACCGCCTGCCTCGCGTACTTTCGCGGCAACCTCTTCCAACTGAGCCTCTCTTCTTGCAGTGATAACTACTTTTGCGCCTTCTTTGGCAAAAAGCAGTGCACATGCTTCCCCGATTCCGGAATTCCCTCCGGTGATGATGGCTACCTTGTTTTCAAGCCTGTTCATGTTTGATATACCTCTCTTTCAAATAATGTAATATATTATAGGTTTATAGCTTTGAAGGATAATCGGACAATTTGTGTGATATCTCAAATATAGCATATTCCGTCTTATTTTACAATTTGAAAAGAAAACCATTAAATTAAATATACAATTTTCCTGAGCGGATAAGGAAAAATTCAGGGCTATCTATCCGATAGCCCTTTTTCTTTCGTTATTTAACAAATTTTTGTATATATCCCATGATAAAGATAAACAGTACAATGGCAGGAAGGATAAAGCTTACATAAATGCGGGACCACTGAGGGAATTTGGCGCCTTTGCCGGCGTCGGCTTCCGCAATAAAATTTTTCCAGCCCCAGCCGTAACGGCTGGTACAAAACAGAAGATAACCGAGGCTTCCTAACGGCAGAAGATTGTTGGAAACGATAAAATCCTCCAGATCCTGGATTGTGGAGCCGGCACCCAGCGGAGCGATGGAGCTCCAGATATTGAATCCGAAGACACAGGGAAGGGAGAGGACGATAATCAACACCAGATTTACCGCTACCGCCTTACCTCTTTTCCAGCTGAACAGGTCTATGGAAAAGCTGATGATATTTTCAAATACCGCTATAATGGTGGAAAGGGCGGCGAAGCTCATAAATACAAAGAACAGGGTTCCGAAAATCCTTCCGCCGGCCATCTGGTTGAAGATATTGGGCAGGGTTACGAATACCAGGCCGGGGCCTTCTCCGGGATTTACTTTAAAAGCAAAGCAGGCCGGGAAAATGATTAAGCCGGCCAACAGGGCCACCAGGGTGTCCAAAAGACAGATACGTATGGATTCTCCTGTAAGCGTGTGATCCTTTGCAATATAGCTGCCGAAGATAGCCATTGCGCCGATTCCTAAACTCAGGGTAAAGAAAGCCTGTCCCATAGCGGCGAAGATAACGTCAAACCATCCGTATTCTTTAATTTTACTGAAATCAGGAATCAGATAGAAGGCAGCTCCGTCCGCAGCGCCGGGTAAGGTTACGCTTCGGATACAGAGGATGATCAGGATAACAAAAAGGGATCCCATCATGAACTTTGTAATCCGTTCCACACCTTTTTGAAGTCCCAGGCTGCATACAAGAAAGCTGATTACAACGGTCAAAATCATCCAGAAGGCCATGGAGCCGGGACGGGTAAGCATGTTATTAAATACAGCGCCCACAGCGTCCGGGTCCAGACCCGTAAATTCTCCCTTAATCATTTTTACAACATAGGAAAGCATCCAGCCGCCTACCGTAGTATAAAACATCATCAGCAGGTAATTTCCGGCGATGGCGATGTAAGACAGGAAATGCCATTTGGTGCCGGCAGGCTCCAGGGCATGAAAGCTTCTGGCAGCGGATTTCTGGCTGCTCCTCCCTACGGAAAATTCCATTACCATAATAGGCAGGCCGAGAATAACAAGAAATACAAGATAAATTAATACAAAAGCGGCCCCACCATATTTTCCGGTAATGTAAGGAAAACGCCATACATTGCCAAGGCCGACAGCACAGCCGGCTGAAATCAGAATAAATCCCAGCCGTGATGAGAATTTCTCTCTTTTTTCCATTAAAGGTTCCCCCTCATTTATAGTATATACGCTACCAGCATATAAAAGAAAATTGGGGAAGTCAATAGAAAAAATAGTTTTTGATACAGGATTACATAAGATCATTTTTCGTATGGAATTAACCTGCTTGTGTAACAATTTTTGTTATGGTATGATGAAGTAATCTCAATAATAGGGCGGATCTGCCCTTGTTCGTGAAAAGAGGTACCTTATGAGAAGTATGGGTAAAAAGGGATTTACCCTGGTGGAAATTGTTGTTGTTATGGTGGTGGTGGGAATTCTGGCAGCAATTACGGTTCCTTCCCTGGCTAAGTATATTGATGATGGGAAGAAACGAGACTGTGAGATAAACAGGAAGGCTTTATTGGCCCGGCTGGAATCAGACAGGGCGCTGAACCCCGGTGCGGTAATGGCTGAGGTACTTGCTGAAAATACGGATATCAGCTGTCCTTCGGGCGGGGTGTACCGTGCGCCGGATGATAATACGGTGGAATGCAGTGTGCATGGGAAGGACAGGTCGATAAGCAATAAGGATGGAAATGACGAGGGAGAACTTGAAGAGATTCCGCGGATTGAGACTGAAGAGGGAATGTTCCAGCCTCCTCAGCTGGAAAGTATGAAACCCGGAAATCAGAGGGAATTATGCTTTAGGGTGGGGGATGTCTGGTTCTCCAGCATGACTTTTGCTGATTTTACTGATATTAATAATGGAATACAATATGTACCTTTTGCCGATGGTAAAATCTATGCAGATGGTAATGGAAATTTTTATTTGCAGGTATATAATAGCGGGCATATCGATAAAAAGGAAGATGGTACCTACAGTATTACAACCGGAGGTATGATTTCTATTAACAGTGCCGGAATATTAAGATATGAAGAAATAATGAAAAAGGATCCCAATCGCCCAACGGATGGATATATCTCACAGCAGGTTATACCGAAAGGCTGTATTATTCAGGGAATGGATGGTACCTATTACGTCAATATTCAACAAATTAATAAAGGGGTAACTGAACCGGACACACTTTTAGATAAGGCTTATAATTGGAGACCCATAGGTTTATGTAGTAAATAATACTCCATAAAGGAATATGTATATATGAAGAACGCAAGATGGAAAATTTGTAAAAGAAATACTTCCGGCTTTACTCTGGTAGAGGTCATCGTTACCCTGGTAATCTTATCAATCCTTCTCACCGGTGCAGTAATGGGGATCGCCTCCTGGAACCGTAATTCCATTTATAAAAGGAACAATGAATATGCCCAGACCCTGTTTATTGCCGCTCAGACGGCGCTCGCCCAGGAAGCAGCCGCCGGAAACTCCGGGGAGCTGCTTGCCTATGTGGAAAATGGCGGCGCAGGATCCGGACTGGTACAGGGTTATGACGCATCCAGATCCCTGTATTATCTGGATATCAAAGCAGATGAAAGCGATAACCTGGAGGGAAACAGGCTTTATCAGCTTTTGTGCAATTATGTATATGATCAGAAAATTTTTCAGGCGGCTATCCGGCTGGAATTTGATCCTGGAGAAGGGACTGTTTATTCCCTGAGCTACACGGATCGGGTGAACGCCTTTAATTATTCGGAGGATGACGGTTCTGACGGGAAAACCATGGGTATAAATGCCAGGATACGTGAAGACGAGGGTCTGCGCAGAAAGCAGATGCTCGGCTATTATGATACTGTTCTGTCCGAACAGGCTCCGATAGAAAGCTATGGAAAGCCTTCTTTTCAGAAGGCGGTACTGGAGAATGGGGAAACACTCGTACTCCGGCTGAAGCTTGCCTCAAAATATGAACGGTTCATGCTGAAATACAACTATGGCTTTGAGGTCTTTGATGATTCGAATAAAAAACGCCTTGCCTTTTATATCAAGGGAAGCGATTTGGGAGACAATGATAATAATATTGCGACAACCCATACTGTCAATGTAAAGGTAGCCAGATTTAATGAAAAGAACCAAGAAGAAATCCCTAAAGAATATCCGCTGCAGATAACCGTCAATGAAAATAAGGAAATCTGTATTGTACTGGATGCTGTTGATTTAGAGGCGGCAAGAATCCTTGATGAAAAGAATCGTGCAGCTGTGGCTGGAAATGAAACCTATGAGGAGCTTCTGGATTCCGCTTTTTATCAGAATACGGCAAGTATCCTCCGTTTTATGGGAGCGGATACATCTTCCTTCGGGATCCCGTTTGATACGAAAACTATTTATGTTATATCCCGTGCAGGTCTGGATCTTAGTGACGCCAGGGTTAAGACAACAGATACTGTTCAAAATCCGTTGATGGGGAAGGAAAAGGTAATCAGCGGCGATACGTCTGTTACGTATGACATACAGAATGCGCGACATTTATTTAATATTCGTTTTACGGAAATATTTTATGGACTGAAGGACGAATCGGGCAGCACAGAACAGAAAACGGTCAGCTACATTCAGACCGCAGATTTTGGCTGGGGAGGCGCTGACGGACTGGTTGGCCATTACATGCTTTATGATAGCTCCGGGCAGCAGGGGGAATGGCAGATTAATCCCGACGCTTTGTATAATGCGGATTACAGCAATGAGGAAGGAATTCCCTTTCCAGCCAATCCTATATTGGGAGAAAATAGCAGTTATTCGGCTAAAAAAACTATTTTATCCGGAAATCACCAGATACTCGGATTGACATTGTATGAAAAAAATGCGGCATCAGTATCTGATTATATACAGGTGAAAAATTATGCGCTTGGCCTTTTCCGCTGGAATGAAGGTAAGATTACTCATGTGGATTTTTCCGATGTAAAGGTAGATGGACAAAATTATGTGGGTACGGTCTGTGGAGTAAACCAGGGAGCAGTCTCCCATATTTCAGTCAAATTAAGTGATGAAGTTTCTGACAAGATGGATAAGGAAGAGACAGAACTGAGTTATGTGAAGGGCGTACAGTTTGTCGGCGGCATTGCAGGAGGGGATTTATTGCTGCTGAAAGATGGTACGGTGGATGAGCAATATCTGAAAAAAGAAGGAAAAGGGCAGGAATTATCAGGGTATGAACAATTGCACAACGGGGTTCCGATCACGGGGAATTCTTATGTGGGCGGTATTATCGGCGCTTCCTGTTTTGGAAATAAGGAGTTGACTGACAGCGGCAGTTTGATTGAAAAGTGTGTAAACGAAGGGACAATTACAGGGGAGAAGGGTAAAAAGAGAACATCCCTGTATCTGGGTGGAATTGTCGGCTATGCTTATGGGGCCGAGCTTTCAAACTGTGAGAGTACGCTAGGAAAAAAAGATTTTTATTCCATGAAGCCTGTGCGCGATACGATGGACGAGCTGGATGAAGATGCGTTTATTGGGGATTTTATGGGAGGTATTGCCGGATATGGTACGGCAGGAACAAGAATAAAGAACTGTTCCACAAAAGGAGGTGTTCTTCAGGGCCATTATTTTGTGGGCGGTATTGCAGGATATCTGGAGTATGAAAGCGGAAAAGAGAATACCGTATTTGATGGAAATAAATCCGAAAACAATGCGGATATTATTGCTTATCAGTATGCCGGAGGAATTCTGGGCGTGAATGCGTCCCTGGACTCAAAGCAGAAACCAATAGAAGATTATGAGGAAAAGAGAATTGTCCAGAACTGGAAAAATAAAGGAATTGTTATTTCTTCAAATGGGTATGCGGGCGGAATAACTGGCTTTAATACGGGAAAGCTGATCGATTGCACAAGCATGAAGGAGCTTACCGGGATCGAGTGGAAAGATTATGCATCTGCCATCACACAATGGTTCAGCTTCAGCACAAAAGGGTGTACCGGAGGGCTTGCAGGTTATAATAACGGTATTGTGGAAAGCAGTATCAGAAGATTCAATACGGATATTGTGGTAGGCACCAACTATGTGGGCGGCCTGATTGGATATAATGACGTGAATGGGGCTGTGGATTTGAAAAACTACAGCCTTAAGGGAGGTTATGTAGAGGGAGAAGCTTTTGTCGGAGGTCTGATCGGATGTAATGTGTCGGATTCCATCTTTTCCCACAAGGCAGAAGATGCTGGTAATATGTTGCTGCAGGCCGATCCGGATATGGTTTCGGGCATATGGTTTGTTGGAGGACTGATTGGAGGCAATCTGGCGGCCGTGGACAGTGCGGAAGGAGAAGAGTGGTATCTACAGTGCAGGACGGGTAATCAGCTCGGCAAGGTGACTGCCGTTTATAATGGCACAGTAAAGATGGTAGGCGGCATGGCAGGAGGCTATATCGGCTATAACCGGCTTATGGCTGCACAGGGGAATTCTTCCGAGATTCGAGGGAATATCCGGAAGGAAGCGGATTATCTGGTGGATATTTCGACTGATTATGCGAAGGATCTCACGGGTATGATAAATGCGGTATTCCAATGGGAAACGGAGACGGCCCAGTCTGTCGGAACCGGGAAGATGTATATTGTAGATACAACGAATGACGCCGATGAAACAAAATCCAATACGGGTAATGGAACCCGTATCAATGGTATAGGTGAGGTCAGCGGCGGCGTTATGGTCGGAGGTATCGTCGGTTACAGCGCCCGGGATACCCATCTGGAGCTGCAGGGGCTTGTGAATAAAGCAACGGTACGTTCCGAAGGAAATGTTGCTTCCACGGATCTTACCTCTCTGGGAAGCCAGAACATCGGCGGATATACGCAGGCAGCCCTTTCCTATCAGGGAGGAACGGAGAAGCCTTATATATCCGAAGGCGGTGACCCGGTAAATTATTCTTACACAGGCGGAATTATCGGTATGGCAGGAACCAATGTGACCATCGATAATTGTATGAATACCGGAGATGTGGCGGTACATGCTCTGGGAACGACTTATTATGGAAGTCTGACGGAAGTGAATTCCGGTACCATTATCCGCTGTCAGGTAAAGCTTCCTGAACAGTTCCAGGGAATTTATGCAGGGGGTATTACCGGTAAGAATACGGCTGAAGGGGAAATTATTGATTGTATGGTTTCCGGGACGGTTATGGGAAGCAGAATGGCAGGAGGAATTGCGGCGGAGAATTTCGGAAGTATCACCACCCCGAATAAAACACTGGCGATGAGCGGCGGTGTGCAGTCGGAGAATGGATGTATAGGAGGTGCTGTCGGATTTAATGCCGGGACAGTCACCGTTTCTGATGTAAATGTGAAATTATCCGGAGATACCTACCGGGCAGGAGGTATTGCCGGGATTAACAGGGGAACCATAAATGCGGCCAAAGCGGAGGGCTCGATCCTTGTTTCCGGAGGGACCGGTGCTGCCGGGGGTATTGCCGGAGAGAGCCGGGGTAAAATCACGGACTGCAGTTTTACCGGAAGTGTGCAGGCAGCAGGAACAGGCATCACCGGAATCGGCGGGATTATCGGTCTTTTATCCGGGGAAGCTGTCGTTACCGGCTGTGAGAATAATGGGAAAATAGAAGGGAGCCACAATGCCGGAGGTATTGTGGGCATCGTGGATCAATTGGAGGGTTCCCAAAATGTCAGTATGGAAAACTGTGTGAATCACGGTTCTGTATATGGGAAAAATGCGTCAGGTGTAGCGGGAAGAATTTCCGGTATTGCCAATGGAACCCTTTTAATCCGAAATTGTGTAAATACTGCGGATCTTGACGGACAATCTTCCGTTACAGGGGGTATTATCGGAATATTGGACGGGAAAGCCAACGGCGGAAATATCACGGTAAATGACTGCCGCAATTATGGAAAGCCATTGAACCGGAATGATAAAATGCAGGGGATTCTGGGAGAAACCGGCGATAAGGGAAATGGTGTGTTCGAAGCGGATAAGTATCTCAAGATATCGGAATGTATCAATGTATCGGATTTGGAAAATCCAGTGGCTTCCGATTCCCTCAGACCGGCGGCTTATGACAATAATTATTATTTTACACAGCCGGCTTCCTTTGACGGGAATACGGTGTCGGTAGTTTTGTCACCGGATTCCGGAACCGATAAAAATAATGCTGCCAACGTGGTGGACAATGACAACCGTACGCGGGGAATTATTCAAAAAACAGAGGATTCCTGTATCCGCCTTGATTTCTTGGATAAGGACGGGAAAGAAACTGCTATAAGTACGAATTTTCTTCGTATTTCCTGGTTTCGGGAGAACGATGAGGAGAGGACGGTGAACTTTACCATTACTGTTGAGTATGAGGACGGCAATAAAGTGGAGCTGACGCCGGGTAATGGAAATGTTTATTGGGAAGGGAAGGCCGGAGGAAATAAAGATGCAGGAGCCTCTCTTGAAAATTGTGAAATTGTATCTTTGACAGATGCAAAGAATTGGCGCAATGAAAAAGTAAAGACCATTATTATCAACTTAAAAGGATATGAAGGAGACGAAAATCAGTCTTTGAAAGAATATTCCGTCTGGGATATTTTCGTGGATAATACCCAGCTGCCGCCTGAAGAAGCACAGAAAAGAGGAATCGCAGAGCCTTTATATGTGAAGAAGAATCCGAATGCAGAGAACTGGAATGCCTATAAAAAGAGCAGGCTTGACAATGTGCCTTTCATCCGTGAAATGTCGAAAAATCCCTGCACCTGGGATGGAACCGGTAAAGAATTATATCTGCAAATCGATGATCAGCTTCACTGGAAGGACAGGGTGAAGGAAAAACTGCGTGAACCTCAGGGATTCCGGGTAAAACTGGAAAACAGCGAGTATCATGTCACCTGGAATTCTGTGGAGGAAGCCTATGGCTATGAAGTAGAGGCGTCCTTGTATAGAGATAAAGATGTAAACACGAAGGTAGAGGGTATGGGCAGCAGTGCTTATATTCCGCTGGGAACAGAAACGGTCATTGCCCCTTCCATGGATTGGGCGGGCTTGTATCTGCGTGTTTCCATAAAGGCCAGAAGTATTTTCGGAGAAGAGTATGATTCAGATGAGATATACTATACTGATGAGAATAATGATACCTTTATAAAAGTGCAGCCTATGCTTCCCGCTCCGGAAATATATCTGGAAAAGGATAACAGCAGCGGAACGGATAAATGGACCCTGCATCTGGAAAATGCGGATGCTTATAAATCAGGGCAGCAGTTTGTGGACTGCAGTCTGATTATTGCAAAACAGACAGGGGATAACTGGGAAGAAATAAAAAAAGTTTCCAGCACGGATTTTCAGGTGATAAACAATGAAATTGTCTTTGACATTGATGAAAATCTGTTTGACAGTTTGCCTGCGAATACCAAAATCGGTTTTCAGATGGTGCCGAATAATGAAACACAGTTTTTAAAATCTCCTATGGTTACCATGGAGCAATGGATGCTGACCGGTGCTTATCTGAATTCACAGGTGACGGATATCAGTTTACAAAACGGTGCTCCTTATCTGACCGGAACCTCTCCGGATACACTGGGCTATGATACGCTTCTTAAGAGTGTGACAGAGGATCACAGTACTATATACAGGACAGAGATGCTTATTTTCGATCCTCAGCTCGGTACCGAAGTTGTAGCGGGTTACAGTGATACGGTTTCTGGCAGGGCCAAGGAGGAACAGACTTATGGAAGTATTTCAGGAGTGAATCAGGATCTGGCTGGTTACCAGGCGGAAGGCGTATGCAATGAAATAAATATCATAACGGTCAGAACGTATGCATATGCATCAGGTGATACAACGGCGGCAGATGGCCAGTCTCAGGCACCGGTTTGTTATCTGGGAAGCAGAAAGCCTTTAAATATGCAGCCTTTGACAGCAAATGATCTTATTGCAGAAAAGAAATATTTGACTCGTTCAGGAACATTTGATTTGACAGATAGAAATGGGAACACGGTAAAGAGGAACAGTTATGTGGCTGTCAGCGGATATGTAATAGAGCGAGCCGGGGTTCGAAGTGACGGAGAACCCTTATACAATGTATATCATAGGTTTGTATTGAAGAATACAGGCGGGGTGTCTGTGGCTGGTCAATATCAGGAAGTTAAGATTAACACAAAAGATTCCAAGCAATCCGTTCCGGTAATTTCAGATGAATATGAACAAGATGGTGATTCTGTCACTTTCCATTGGGACGGCAGACAGAGAGACGGCAGTGCCAAATATCAGGTAAATCTGACAGGTGTCCGGGAAGACGGCAGTGAAGTAAGTCTTTATAACCTGAAAGAAACGGAACAGACAAGCCTTAACCTTACTGGCTTCGATTGGGAAACCAATTATAAAGCAATACGGTTGGAAGTTACCAGACTAGGACTGCAGAAGGAGATTACAGATTCCTTTAATCAGACACGGCTGGTAAGTGACAAGCTGTATAGTAAGTCCGTACAGGAATTCTATAGAAAGCTTTCAAAGGTTATCTGTGGAACAGTTGACCTCAGCACTCATGACGAACCTAATTATAATATATATTGGAATCGTATATCGGATGAATCCCAGCGAAGCTGTCTGAAGGAATACAGGCTGTATGCCTATGTTTCCTGTGTAGGTGCGGATAAACAGAAGGTGGGAGCGCTGAAGGAAGCCTTGAAGAAGACTTATGGCGGGTCAGCGGAAGAAATTGCTGACGATTCAGGGAATATTCAAGGCTTCAAAGTTCTTTTGGCTGTCAGGAAAAAGGCGGCAGGTCCTTATGACCCTGACTACGATAAAGATTATCGTGAAAATCAGGAATTAAACTGCAGCCTGGAATCCTTTGCCGGCTGGGAAATAGAGCTGTTTGTTAATGCGGGAGCCATTGAAGAAAATGGTAAGTACCGTGATTCGGAAGAAGGACAGCATTATAAGGTAAAAGTGTCCGAACGCCTGGAGATTCCTGGAGATTTGAGCGTTAGTCTGACAGATGAAGAGGATAAAGATATTGTTTTCGATTCGGAATACAAGGAGGATGATTTTAAAGATCTGGTTATGAAATTTAAGCTGCAAAGCGACACGTTTTCAGGAGATTATAAGGCAGAAGCGGCTGTTTATGCGGACAGCTATGATGAAATGAATTTCATTTCGGATGATGGCAATGTGAATCCGGCTTTCCTGGATGAGAATGGTATAATTTCAGTTCGGCCGCTTGCTCCTGTTTCAGAGTCTCCTTGTATTTTGATTTCACAGGATGCAAATGGTAATGCTGAATTTACACTAAACAAAGATAATTTAACCGGATGGGATTCCACACTTGCCGGAAAATATCTGGTCATCAGATACAGGGCAACAGAAAATGAGAAAATCAGTTCCTTATGGTCTGATTATCTGGTTTACCGGCTTCCCAAAGTGAAGCCTGACACTATTTTATTAAACGGAGGAACAGAGGAAGAACAAATAGGAGCGCATACTATTTCCAGGGATATGCTGGAGTGGAAATGGAAATATGAAGAAGGAACCTGCCAGATTGCCGTCAGAGATTTAGCCGGAAAGGAACATACGGTTTCTATTACTTTTGAAGAGGGAAAAGAGCCAAAGGTTTCAGATGGAAATACGGATATAACGATGGAAAAAGAACAGGACAATGTCTATCGATATATGATAGACTCTATTTCCTATGAAGCTGCATGGCCGTGGGAAAAATCCGATACGAGACATTCTGCCGTTTTAAGGATTACCGAAGAGGAAACAGAAGGCAAGACAGTATATAACTGCCGGCTGATACTGCCGGATATCAGAAGTGCGTTTGATACGGGGGCAAATCAGGAATTGCAGTATTTGTTTACATCCACTGTTTCTGTTAAACAGACATTCGGTAATCAAAGCGTATGGACGAATTCCGATACAGCTTTCCGCATTCGCATATGGCAGCCTGAAGAACTCAAAACGTTAACCTGGGAAAAGGGTGAAACGGTAGAAAACCTGCAAAAGGTTATTGAAACATGGGACAGCAATTCTCATAACGGATATGATGTATATAGTGTAAAATCTGACCCTCTGCCTATTGTTATATGTAAAGATAATAATTCTGTAACTTACGCAGGCAGGAGCAACACCATATCGGGAAATACCCTGCCGGACAAAAAGCCTCAGAATTCCGTATCAGGTAATACCATAGAAACAGAAACCAGTACAGAAGAAGAAAAGGAAACAGAGTCCCAGACAAGCACAGAAAACGTACCCGAAACGGAATCGGAAACCGAAACGGAATCTGCTGCAGAAACCCGGACGGAGTCTGAGAGCCATACCGGCTCTCAGACAGATGAGCCGGATACGGAAGTACATACACAGTCCATGGCTTTTTCAGAAATCAGTACAGAGAATGAAAGCCTGCCGGATTCAGGAATGAAGAAGGAGGGAGAGCCGGGTAATGAGTGATAGGAACAGAAAGATAGATTTCAGGAATAACATAAAAGATACAAGAGGAGACGCCATGATAGTGGTGGTTTGTCTCATGTTTCTGTTTACAGCGCTGTCTCTTGCCATGCTCCTGTCCGTATCTGCGGTAACCGGTTCTCTGAAGAAAAATGCCGCTCTTACCCGCTGCCGTCTGGCGGCGGAAAGTTTCAGTGAGATGATGGGCAAAGATTTGACAGATAGTACAAAGATTACTGAATTTCAGACAAATATCAGAGATTTGCTGCTCAGTGATGCTGATTTTAATTTCTGCTGGTACAAAGAAAAAGAAGGTTTGGTATGGGAATTTGAACCGGAAACAGATAATGGGGCGTCTGTAGGGGATACGATTCGGGGTTATGATATTACGGTAACAATCTATTTTGGTGATGTATCAAATATGGAAAAAGAGGATGCTGACCGACGTAAAGTTAGTCAGACTGAGTCCGGAAAATTTGGAGATTTATTTTTATATACGGTAGTTACCTGCAGTAAGGGAAATGACAGCTATCATATCCGGCAGAAATATCGGATGATAATTATCGGGGAACCCGGAGAGGAGGAACATAAATGGATTTTCGTAAAAGCGTAGCTAATGGGAAAAAATTACTTGCAGATAAAAAAGGTACCTCCATTGTATCTGTGATGGTGGCCTTTTCCATCCTCATGCTGGGTATCCTGATGATGACGACGTCCACCACTGTTTCTTTGAAGCTGATAAATGAGTCCGGGGCTAAAAGGAAGGTTATTGAGAGTGCCGTGGAGGAATATTATCTAAAAGGGGAGAAAGGGATTTTAGTGTCCCAGAATTTCACACTGGTTCCTGTGAATGGAACGAATATACAGTTAAAAATAAATAACTCCCGGGGATATGCGAAAACATATACAGAAGATAATATCAGCTATGAGTACTATTATTTTGATAAGGACTGATGAAAATGTGGATTTGGAAAAAACTGCGGAATAAAAAAGGCTTTACGCTCATAGAACTGATAGTTACCTTTGTCCTTATCGGAATTTTCATGGTGTCAGCAACTGCTGTAATGTCTTCCTTTATGCATGTATTTGCACGGGTAAAAAGCATTTCAAGCGCTCAGAATGTTGCAGATGTACTTTTAACAAAAGCAGCAGGTGAATTATCCGGCGGACAGGGCGGAGTGTTCTCTCCGGAAAAAGATGAGGAGGAGATACCCACAGAAGAATACTCTTTGTATATCTATCAGAGTGAGACGTACGGCGGCAGCAGGCATGACATCGCCGTGTTTCGGAATGAGGAGGGCATTCAGGTAACCATGGGAATGCTTGGTGATATTATACTGTCCCCATCGGATCGAGCCGGGCTGGATGAAAATGCAGTCATGGATCAGATGCTGCTTCTTCGTTACTGCACGAAGGCAATTGATCCGGTAACCGGTGATAAAAACACGGAATATACGAACTGGTACTATGGAAAGCCATCATATATGGGAACGGTTTTAACGCAATTCAAAATTGAGAAAGTGGAAGAAGATAAAAACCTGATCCGGATTACTGTTACATTGGAAAATGCGAAGACTCATTTCAGCCCTCTTACGGTGAGCAGAATAGTGAAATGCAGAAATATGGAAGCACAAAATATAAATGTAACTGAAATTTGAACATTTATTGCCAGTCTCGAATAAAGTATGCAAATTAGAGTGCAAAATTTATAAAAGATTAATAAAATTTCGTATATTTGTAAAAAAAAACAGGAAATGTTGACAATTAGTGTCGAAAAGTTTATATTAATGATACTAGGAATCTTGTATGTAATAAAACGGTATCTAAAGGGGAACTGCAGAGTGGAGATTTCCTTTGTATATCGACAATAAAGTATGGGATTATCCGGAGTACGGAAATTGTTAGTAAGGGATTAAAAATCCGAAGATTAAAAGTGAAGGAGGCAGGAAGTAAGAAACGGATATGGGATATCCGCAATTGCTGTCTTATGGAACTGTGCTGATACACGGCAGATATATTGTGATAAAGGTATGAATGGCGCAGGGGTCAGACAGGGTATTTTAGTTACTGTAGGAATATTAAATTAGGAAAAAGATTGGAAGGAAATGAATATGAATTTAGTTGAAAGATTGAAAAAAGATAAAAAGGGATTTACCCTTGTTGAGATGATTGTTGTAATTGTTATTATTGGTATTTTGCTGGCTATATTGGTTCCTGGTATGTTTAAGTATATCCAGAAGGCAAAAGATAAGCAGATTTTGGTTAATGCCAGAACTGCCTATTTGGATATTCAGATGGCGGCACAGGAAGCATATGGAGCTAATGGGATAACAGGTGGAGATGTTAAAGCAGCATTTGATGGAAAAGATGTTTATACTGCTGGTGCAAATGAGGTTAGTGTAAAGAATGGTGCTGTTAAGGTAACGGTAGATATACCTGGCAATGGAGAAGTAACAGATGTGGTTATTGATGCGGATACTGGAAAAGTTACTGATATGAAGTATATCCTTGGTGAAAAAGAAGTTGAAATGGATGGTGAAGTATGGAAAGAAGTTACATCTAAACAGGGTGGAACTACTCCGAATCCATAAAGAATAAACTAATTTATAATGTATTTTCTGCTTTAGAAATATGCTTTAACGGATGGAGCACTTTATGAAAAGATTTAATCTATCAAATAACAAAGGCTTCACCCTAACAGAAATGATAGTCACAATTGTTATCATAGGAATACTGTTATCCATACTCGTTCCGGGAATGTTAAAATATATTGAAAAAGCGAAAGACAAACAGTTCATGGTAAATGCAAGGTCTGCATATATTGCTGTCCAGGATAATCTTCTCGAAACCTTTGGAAGCAGCAATATCGTAACTTTTATTGAGGTGATTGCGGATTATCAGTCAAAAGGAGCAGCGGGTTTGACTGCTTCTGATATTGAAGGTATTCCCGAGACTGGTAACGTAATAATGGATATTAAAGCTATGAATGATATTGGCCTTACAGGTAACAGTATCGACGAAAATACAGGTGAAATATTGGCGCTGGAATACAGAGAAGGTAACAAATATATTCAGTATGTGAAAGCCAAGGGGTGGACGAATGTTGCTGTCAGTCCTTAGAATGTATAAGTTATGATTAAGAAGTTTTTTAACACAAATAATAAAGCTGTTAATGCCTGCTTATACATATTGGAGATTATCATTATAATTACTTTGATTTTATGCCCGGTTGCATATCATTTCAGTAATAACAGTATGGCAAGAATAACGCTCATGGATGCTAAAAACATACAGTTGGCTATGAGGCTTCTCTCCATTCAGTATTATGGACAGGATCGCAATATTTACCAGCCGGGTGAACCCTATGGTATGGCGGTTGATACAATTAGTCAGATTAAAGAACTCTCCGGTGCCAATGGAGAAATAACGTTAGTATACTGGAATTACGATAAAGCTTTACCTGGCAAGTTCTTTTATCAGACAGATTCATTTCTTGCAGTCTACGAATACGACGCGAAAAGAGATGAGCCGGAATGGAGCATCTACCGTCTGAAAAAGGTAATGGCTCTGGGTGAAGAATAAGTGATCGGGAACAAAAGGTTCCATTCAGCTAATAAAGAGACAGGATAGTTTTTCTGCCCGGTATCATAATGATATCCGGGCAGGAAGTTTATATAGGAAAATATTATTGTCTCTTTCCTGCGGATAATCTATAATAAGCAAAAGAGATGGTTTGTTTTGACAGACCGGAATTGCGGGGACATGTAATGCTGCTGACAGGGAGTATTTTATTATATATGTTGGTGTTTGTAGCAGGCGCCTGCTTTTTTTATCTTTTGAACGGGATAATATATCTGGTGCCAAGAAAATTGGGATTCAAAGAAGGCTATCGGGCATTCCGCAAAGCTGGATACCGGCCCAGGTATCTGGTAAGCATAGTTTTGGGCGGCGCAGCAGCAGTGGCATCCCAAATATACTTTGGAAGCCCCGCAGCATCAGTGACGGTGATTCTTTTCCTGGGGCTTCTCCTGGTGGTGGGGTTTGTGGACTGGGATACCATGGAAATTCCTGATTCTTTTGTGGCAGCAGCCTTTGCATCAGGGCTTCTGTCAGTTTTTACCATGCCGGACACGGGTATCCTTTCCAGAATCATTGGTATTTTTGCGGTTAGCGTACCGCTTTTGCTGCTTACACTCGCCGTGCCGGGAGCTTTTGGCGGAGGGGATATTAAGCTGATGGCGGGCTGCGGACTTTTTCTGGGGGCGAAATTGTGCCTCCTTTCTCTGGCTTTTGCGGTTTTGACGGGGGGCCTGTATGGAATCTGGCTTCTGCTCACAAGGAAAAAGGGAGGCAAGGAGCATTTTGCCTTCGGGCCTTTTCTTTGTGTAGGCATGGCGGCCGCTTTGTTTGTGGGGGATTGGGTATTGAACTGGTATATGGGATTGCTTTATTGAAGATAGCGGCACGAAAGGAAACAATATGCCTAAGTACAGTTATAAGGCTAAGGACGAAAATGGAAAATTAGTGACCGGGCTTCTGCAGGCGGCGGATGAAAGAGATCTGCACCAGAAGCTGCAGGCTGATAATAAATATCTGGTCAATGCCAAACGGGAAGAAGAAGCGAAGAGACTTCGCAGGATTAAGGCTAAATATCTGTCTGATTTCTGCAGGCAGATAGGCACGCTTTCGGCTTCCGGTGTTTCCCTTGTGAGGGCATTGAATATTGTGGCTCAGGATGAGACGAATAAGCCCAATGAGAAAACGGTATTTGAAAATCTGCTGCGTCAGGTAAGGCAGGGAACGGCTTTATCGGATGCCATGGAGGATCAGGGAGAGGCATTTCCTGAGCTTTTGATTAATATGTTCCGTTCAGCGGAAACGGCGGGAAATCTGGATGAAACCGCCATGCGCATGGCGGATTTTTATGACAAGCAATTCCGGCTGAACACTAAAATCAGCAATTCTACACTTTATCCTAAAATTCTAAGCGGAGTCATTGTCGTCGTAGTAATATTCATGCTGAGCTATATCCTGCCGCAGTTTCAGGATCTCTTTGATCAGATGGAAGAGCTGCCTGTGCCTACGAAGATTTTGTTCTTTATGAGTGACGGGGTAAAGAATCACTGGATGATTCTATTGATTCTTCTGGCATTTTTGATTCCGGCCACTATATTTATCTGTCATATGCCCTCGGTAAAACTTCAATTGGATAAACTGAAAATCAAGCTTCCTGTTTTTGGAAAGCTTCTGATGATTATCTATACGGCCCGCTTTGCCAGAACAATCAGTTCTCTGTATTCTTCGGGAATACCTATTGTACAGGCACTGCAGATCGGGAGAAAAACAATCGGCAACACATATATAGACAGCCAGTTCGATGATGCGGTTGCCAAAGTACGCTCCGGAGGGAATTTATCGGATGCCCTGGATAATATAAAAGGGTTTACAAAGAAACTGACTTCTGCCGTCAGGGTGGGAGAAGAAACGGGAAGCCTGGATACGATGCTGAATTCTATCGCGGATTCCATGGAATATGAATCCAATATGGCCGTCGACAGAATGGTGGCCACTCTGGAGCCGGTATTGATTGTAGTGATGGCAATTATAGTAGGGTTCATTATGATTTCCGTACTCATGCCTATTTATGGTTCTTATGATGCAATAAGCAATTCGGGATATTAACAGAAAGGACAATGCCTGCATGCAGACTTGTGTATATATGTCCAACCGCAAGATACAGGTGGCGGTCGGAAATCCAAAAAATCATTCCATAGCAGTGAAAAGGCTGTATGAGACGGAGGCGCCGGAGGGAAGCATCATCAATGGTGTAATAACCGGAGAAGAAGAGCTTGGGGCACATTTAAGTCAGTTTTGGAAAGAAAACCATCTTTCCACCAGGAATGTCTGCCTGGTGCTGCACAGTTCACAGTTTATGGCTAAAACACTGATGATTCCCGCCATGAATACGAATAAAACTTTAAACTATATCCAGAGAGAGTTCCCGGGAGTGAATAATGATTCCGGGAGTGTTTATGGTTATTTCCGGATTTCTGGGAATAAGGGGAAGGGAATGCGGGAGGTTTTTGCCACCCGTATGGAAAGAGATTTTCTGGACTCCTACAGGAAGCTGTTTGCTTCTGTGGGAATCCAGATAAATTCTGTACAGGCAGCTCTTGGATGTGTGGTATCCGTTCTTCATCAGATGGAGCTGGTAAGGGGAAAAACCTGTGTGGTTCAGATACAGGATGAAGATAATCTGACCAGTATTCTGTTGGATAAGGGTATTTACTGTTATTCCAGCGTGAGCCGTACCTTCAGCGAGCACGGGACGGAAGGCTATGGTATGGAGGTGGCGAGAAATATCAGCGGAATCCTTCAGTTTGCCTCCGCCCAAAAGCTGGAAAATTCGGTAACGAATGTTTTCTGGGCGGGCTTCCCGGAAAGGGATATGCAGGTATGTGCGCAGGCTTTGGAACAGATGGATCCCGATTTGAAGGCGGGTATGCTTGAAGATGAAAAGGTGATACGTTTCGGTGATGGGGCTGTGGACAATTTCCTTTTTGCGGTCAGCGGCCTGTTCAGGCTGGAAAAGGAAAGCAATCTGTATTACCGGTATAAGAAGAGCTCTGAGAGCCATCAGAAGCGTATAAGTCTGATGAAACAGCTGATTCCGGTATTGCTTCTTCTTGTGGTTATGCTGATGATTACCGGTTTTTTTGTGGGAAACTGCCTGATAACGCAAAAGAGGCTGCAGGAGGTGAGGGATTATAATGAAAATCCTGAGGTTCTGGAGCAAAGCGCCCAATATGATGAGCTGGAAAGCCGTCTTATGTGGAACCAGACTTTGAAAGCATCTCTGGAACGGGCTAAAAGGAATATAGAATCCTATCCATCCTTTAACAGTTCTGTCCGTAAGGAAATAGAAAGCTGTTCTTTGGGGCAGGTGGTGATTGAAGTGCTGAGCTTTGACGCATCTACAGGTATTGTGAATGTGGATACTGCTGCGCCGGAGGTAGAGGATATCAACCAGTTCATTGATCGGCTGGAGGAAAGGGACATTTTTGAACAGCTGGATTATACGGGCTATGTCTGGTCGGAAGAGAGAGGGATGTGGACCATCAATCTGGTTTGCTACCTTTCTGAAAATGCCGGGAAATAGGAGGAGAGCAGTGTGAAGATAACAACAGAAATTACGGATAGAGATAAAAAGCTGCTTCTGTTTCTGGCAATCTTTGTAATCGTTGTGGTATTCGGCTTTTTTATCATTCGTCCTCTGGCGGAGACGGATGCCGCATTGAAGGAAGAGCTGGCAGTTCAGGAAGAACTGCAGATCCGTACCCAGCAGAAGCTGATGCTCCTGCCTTCCATGCAGGCTAATGTGGAAAAGACAGAGGAGGAGCTGGCGGCTGCTGCCGAGGATTTTTACCCGGTTATGAAGAGTCAGGAAATCGACAAGCTTCTTACGGGCATTGCATTATCCTGGGGACTGGAATCCAGGCAGCTGGTTATTCAGATGCCTGAGGGAGAGATGATACTTGACCCTTTTTATGCTTCTCAGGCTGCGCTTGAGGAAATGCTTTCACAGGCAATTGGGCAGGATGGGGAGGAACAGACGGATACTGTCCGGAAAGCCTCCACCTCTTTTTATGGGATCTATGCGGCGCAGGTGATGCTTACCGTAAAGGGCGAGCGCAGTGTGCTGGAACAGATGGCGGATGAAATATCCGAAGATTATCCGGCTATCCGCATTACGGGTGCTGTATGGGGGAAGGAAAACAGCAGCCTGCGGAATGAGGCAGGGGAGTATGTATCTTCTTTGAATGATACCCTGCAGCTTCAGATGGAAATATATATGTATAAAAGGGACGAATAATAATGGAAACAGCGTCAATTAAAAATATCAGGCTGGGGCAGCTTCTGAAGGAAGCCGGGTATGTAACCGAAGAACAGATCGAAAGGGCTGTGGAATACCAGAAGCAGAATCCTGGTATGCGAATAGGGGATGCCCTTATAGCTCTGGAATTTATAACAGAAGGTCAGAAAGTGGAAGCCCTTGCGGCCAAGCTGGCTTTGCAGACCATAGATATATCCTCTGTTTCGGTGGATATTGATGCTGTGGGGATGATTCCAAGGCAGCTGGCAGAGAGGTATCTGATGCTGGCAGTCAGCAAAAATGGGGATCGGCTCACGGTGATCACCAATGATCCGCTGAATTATTATGGCATTGAGGATATCCGTCAGATAACAGGTATGCAGACAGAAATCCAGCTGTGTGAAAAATATGCGCTGGAAAATGCCATCTCCTATTATTATTCCGAGGTATCCGCCAAAATGGCGGCTAAGAAGGCAAATACAAGCAGTGAAGATATGGTGGAGGAGCTGCAGATTGAAGAAGCGGATGATGACACCCCTGTCATCAACCTGCTGAATACTTTGATCGAGAGAGCGGTGAATACCAACGCCAGTGATATCCATATCGAACCCTTCGAGCATAAGACAACGGTCCGTATGCGTCTGGACGGAACGATCACGGAATATGTCACCCTGCAGAAGCAGCTTCATGCTTCCCTGATAGCGCGTATCAAGATTTTGTCTGATTTGGATATTGCCGAAAGGCGCGCCCCGCAGGACGGACATTTCAGGACTCAGGTAAAGGATGAGATGATTAATATCCGTGTCTCTGTGATTCCTACTGTTTTCGGAGAAAAGGCGGTGCTGCGTCTGCTGACGGGAAATGCGGCGATTGATCATCCGGCTTCTTTTGGAATGAAGGATTCTGATTATCAGAAATTCCGCAGGCTTCTGCGTTCACCCAACGGGATTATTTATCTGACAGGCCCTACGGGAAGCGGAAAGTCCACGACTTTGTATATGATACTGGAGGAGATGTCAGAAAAGCAGGTGAATATCTCCACAATTGAGGATCCGGTTGAAAAGAATGTGCCGAGAATCAATCAGATGCAGGTGAATGCTCTGGCCGGAGTAACCTTTGAGTCGGGACTTCGCGCCCTTCTGCGTCAGGATCCGGATATTATCATGGTGGGAGAGACGCGTGATGCGGAGACGGCGTCTATATCCGTGCGTGCCGCTATTACCGGACATCTTGTTTTTTCAACGCTTCATACCAATGATTCCGTATCCTCAGTCATCCGGCTTGTGGACATGGGGCTGGAACCGTATATGATCGCCAATTCCCTGGTAGGTGTGGTAGCCCAGAGGCTGATGCGCAAGGTATGTCCGTACTGCGCACAGGAGGAAGAACCCACGGAAGAGGAGCGGGAATTCCTGGAACGTGATATTCCTAAGGTAATGCGTCCCAAAGGATGCCGGTATTGTAATAATACGGGGTATAAGGGACGTACCGCTATCCATGAAATCCTCACCATCGACAGACCGATCCGGGAAATGATATCCCGCAGAGCCACCATGGAGGAGGTCAAGGACTATGCCATTGAAAAGCAGGGGATGAAAACCCTGAAGGAATGCGGCGTGGAACTGGTGGAAGCGGGAGTGACCACTATGGAAGAGCTGATGAAGGTTGCCTATTATGCATAACGCAGGAGAATGCTGTTAAACTGTTAAAAGAGAGAAGAACCCGGAAGGAGTCATGAATGGACATTCATACAATCATTGCCATGGGACGGCAGACAGGCTGCTCGGATATTCATTTGTCGGAAGGGCTGCCCATGCTGATAAGAGTAAAAGGAACGCTGGTGTATGCGCCTATCCAGCCGGGAGAGGAAGAGACCCGGCAGATGATCCTCCAGATGCCGGATGCATGGCTGCAGAAGGAATTTTCGGAAGGAAAAGATGTGGATTTTGCCATACAGTCTCCGGATGGGGGAAGGGAACGTGTGAATATTTTCCGGCAGCAGGGAAAGCTGGCCTGCACCATCCGTCTGCTCAATGACCGCATTCCCACCATAGAAGAGCTGCAGCTTCCGCCCATACTGAAACAGCTGGCCGATGAACCGAGAGGGCTGATATTGGTAACAGGGCCTACGGGAAGCGGTAAGTCCACTACCCTGGCGGCCATGATTGATTATGTGAATGCCTCCAGGCCGGAGCATATCATTACGATAGAGGATCCGATTGAGTATATGTATGAAAGAAAGCAGGCGCTGATCCATCAGAGAGAGGTGGGAAGGGATGTTTCCTCTTTTGCCGCCGCTCTGCGCTCTGCCCTGCGTGAGGATCCGGATATCATTCTGGTAGGGGAAATGAGGGATTATGAAACGATTTCCGCAGCGCTGACAGCTGCGGAAACCGGGCATCTGGTGCTTTCCACCCTTCATACCACAGGGGCGGCGCAGACGATAGACCGTATTATTGACGCCTGCCCGGCCTCCAGCCAGAACCAGGTACGCATCCAGCTTTCCGGAGTGCTGAAAGGGATCATTACCCAGTGTCTGATCCCCACGGCGGACGGAAGGGGACGGACAGCGGCAACGGAGCTGCTTACGGGAACGGATGCGGTCATGAATCTGATCAGGGAAAGCAAGGGGCATCAGATGTCCACCATCATGCAGTCCGGTGCGGCAAACGGCATGCATACGCTGAACGGAGATCTTGCCCGTCTTGTGTCTCTGAGAATGATTACACGGGAAAATGCGTATAAATATTCCAATGACAAGAGAGATTTAATAAATTATATCTAGGAAATCAGAAGAAAAAAGAGTATTATGTAAATGAGGGGAATCAGAGCCGGCGCCGGTAAGACAGCCGGTCTGGTTCTTTTTGTGATAGAAGGCGCGTCCTTAAGGATAAAATAAAGGCCGGAGAAGGCCATACGGATAATGGAGTTTCGTTATATGGATCAGTCATCAGTTATTTTTATCAGCATTATGTCTGCAGCGGGCCTGGCGGTTCTTGTTTTTGCCGCTTTTCTGGTATCAAGGAGGTGGAAGCGCCGAAGAAGAAGCCAGCTGATGGACGAAATGGAGGGGCATGATTTCGAATATTTTTGTGCGGATCTTCTGCGGAAAAACGGATTCCTGGATGTGGAGGTCACGAAGGGAAGCGGAGATTACGGTGTGGATATCCTGGCAGAAAAGGATGGGGTGACTTATGCGGTTCAGTGTAAGTGCTACAATGCGCCAATCGGCGTGAAAGCCGTACAGGAGGTCTACGCGGGCCGGGACTATTATGACAGGATGGTAGGAGCGGTAATGACAAACCAGTATTTTACTTCAGCAGCGGTTGCGGCAGCAGGGAAGCTGAAGATTCTTCTCTGGGACAGAGGTTATATTGACAGCATGATGGAAGAACAGGATTAGAATGCGTCCGGGGAGTGTTGCCTCCGGCTGTGGGGCATTCTATGGCTCAGGCGTGTTAAACGCCGGAAGAAGGCGGTACGGTTATGGCATTTGTGGAATTTAAAAATGTAAAAAAAGTATATCATATGGGAGAAGTGGATATCCATGCCCTGCAGGATGTGAATTTTGAGATTCAGGAAGGGGAATTCTGCGTTATTGTAGGAGCTTCCGGGGCAGGGAAAACCACGATATTAAATATTCTGGGAGGGATGGATACTCTTTCCGAGGGGCAGGTCATACTGGATGGGAAGGAAATTTCTGCTTATAATCAGAGGCAGCTGACTTCCTACAGAAGATATGAAATAGGGTTTGTATTTCAGTTTTATAATCTGATTCAGAATCTGACAGCCCTGGAAAATGTGGAGCTGGCGTCACAGATATCCAGGAACCCGCTGGATGCGGGGGAAACATTGAAAAAGGTGGGGCTGGAGGAGAGAATGTCCAATTTCCCCGCCCAGCTTTCCGGCGGGGAGCAGCAGAGGGTGGCGATTGCCAGGGCGCTTGCCAAGAATCCCAAGCTGCTGCTTTGTGATGAGCCTACGGGCGCTCTGGATTATAATACGGGAAAAGCGGTGTTGAAGCTGCTGCAGGATACCTGCCGGGAGACGGGGATGACTGTGGTGGTTATTACCCATAACCAGGCCATTACGGCCATGGCGGATCGTATTATCCGGGTAAAGAGCGGCACCATACGCAGCATGGAAATGAATCCCCATATTACGCCGGTTGAAGAAATTGAATGGTAGCAGTTAGTACGACGTTGCATGGCATTGTAGTAATGAGTACTAGTAATCGTTTGTCAGTCGGAAGAGGGATAGAATGAAATCTACCATATTAAAGACAACTTTACGGGAAATCAGAGAAAGCCTGGGACGCTATATGGCTATTTTAGCCATTGTAGCTCTGGGGGTTGGTTTTTTTACGGGATTAAAGGTAACAAAGCCGGCCATGCTTAAGGCGGGCGGGGAGTATCTGGAGAAGAATAACCTGTATGATCTGCGCCTGCTGTCTACGGTCGGTTTCGACGAACAGGATGTGAAAGAACTGAACAGCCGCGAAGGTGTGGAAATCGCAGAAGGCGCGGTATATGTGGATTTTCTCGCTCAGGATGAGAGCGGGGCGGAAACAGTCCTGCGCGCTCATTCTCTGTTATGGGTACAAAACCATGTAGTGGTGCAGGAAGGGAGAATGCCTACGGCGCCGGATGAATGTGTGGTGGACAGCCTGAGCTTTACACGGAAAGATATCGGTACTACTATCCGTGTTTCTGAGAACAATGAAGAAGATACCATAGATATGTTTGCCGGCAGGGAATATAAAATTGTGGGTATCTGTGACGCTTCTTATTATATTAATTATGAAAGAGGAAGCACCGCCCTGGGGAATGGCAAGCTGAAGGGCTATATTTATATACCTGAGGACGGGTTTGATACGGATACCTATACAGAGGTTTTCATACGGCTTACGGATAAATTCCCTCTCTACAGCCAGGAATACAAGGATTATATTGACGAGGCCATGGATTGGGCGGAACCGCTTTGTGAGGATGTGGCCCAGGCACGTTATGAAAGGCTTAAGGAGGACGCGGAGTGGCAGATCGCCGACGGCGAACGGGAGCTGGAGAAACGGGTGTCCAAGGCGGATGAAATGCTGGCGGATGCCAAAGATGAGCTTCTGGACGGAGAAAAGGAAATAGAGGATGCCAAAAAGGAAATAGCAGACGGCTGGCAGGAGATCGCCGATGCCAGAGCGGAAATCGGAGAAAACCAACAGAAAGTGACGGATTCCCTGTCTGAACTGGAGGATGGAAAGGCTGAAATAGCAGATGGCCTGGAGCTTCTGGAGGAAAAGAGGATAGAGGCTTCGGATATGGAGGACGGCGATGAAAAGGATGCTTACGAAGCCGGTCTGAATCTGAAGGAAGCGCAGGTAAAGGGAAAGAAAGCCCAGGTAGAGGCCGGGCTTGCCCAGGCCAATATGGGAAGCCGGCAGCTGGAGGCGGCTGAAAATAAAATAGCCAGGGAAGAGAAAAAACTGGAGGATGCGGAAAAAGAGCTGCAAGACGCGGAAAAAGAACTGGCGGACGGCTGGGAGGAATATGAAGAAAACCGGCAGAAGCTGGCGGATGAGACGGCGGACGCAAGGAAGGAGCTGGAGGATGCCAGAGAAAAACTGGCGGATTTGAAGGAGCCGGAAACCTATGTGCTGGGCCGGGATAAAAATATCGGTTATGCCTGTTTTGAAAGTGATTCGGATATTGTAGAGGGAATTTCCAATGTATTTCCTATTTTCTTTTTCCTGGTGGCTGCGCTGGTGTGTATTACTACCATGACAAGGATGGTGGAGGAGCAGAGGACGCAGATCGGCATCCTGAAGGCACTTGGCTACAGCGAAGGCACTATCATGGGGAAATATCTGTTTTATTCAGGAAGCGCCGCCGTACTGGGCTGCGGCATCGGATTCCTGCTTGGTTCCTATATTTTCCCTGTGGTTATCTGGAGCGCGTACCGGATTATGTACCGGCTGGGGGATATCCGGATTATTCTGGACTGGAAGCTGGGGTTAATTTCCCTTATCGTCTCCATTTTATGCTCCATGGGAACAACGATTGCCACTTGCCGCTATGAGCTGACCAGTGTGGCGGCCGAACTGATGCGGCCCAAAGCCCCAAAAAGCGGCAAGCGGATCATTCTGGAGCGTATTCCCTTTTTATGGAACCGTATGAAATTTCTGCGGAAGGTTTCTGCCAGGAATATTTTCCGGTATAAACAGCGTTTTTACATGATGGTTTTCGGCATCGGAGGCTGTACGGCGCTGCTGCTGACCGGTTTTGGAATCAAAGATTCTATTAAAAGCATTACCTACAACCAGTTTGATGAAATCCAGATAAATGATATGAGTGTGGTTTTCAATGATCCATGGTATGAAATGGATAACAGTGATTTTGAAGAAATCATGGCGGAGAATGCGGAAAGGTATACCCTTGTCTTTGAAGAGAGTACGGATTTGACTAAGGGTGACAAAAGCAAGTCTCTTACTCTGGTGATTCCCGAAAAAGCGGAGGATATTTCTTCTTTTCTGAATCTGCATACAACACGTGATGTACCGATCGCTTTCCCGGGTAAGGGCGAAGTGGTTCTTACGGAAAAGCTGGCTGATAAATGCGGGGCCGGTATCGGAGATATGGTTACCCTGCAGGATGACGATATGAATACACTGGAGCTGAAGGTTTCCGGCATCAGCGAAAATTATGTCTATAATTATGCCTATATCAGCCCGGAAACCTGGACGGAGCAGATCGGGAGTGCGCCGGAATACAAAAGCGCTTATATCAATGTGAAAGAAGAAAAGGATGTCCACAGCGTATCCGCTGCCGTAATGAACTGTGACGGCGTGGCTTCCGTTACCGTAAACGACGATATGAAAGTGCGTTTCAGCAGTATGATGAAGAGCCTGGATTATGTAGTGCTTCTGATTATCGGCTGCGCGGGTTCCCTCGCATTTATCGTGCTGTATAATCTGACTAATATCAATATAACGGAAAGACTGAGGGAGATCGCGACTATCAAGGTGCTGGGCTTTTACCGCAGGGAAACCGCGAGCTATGTATTCCGGGAAAACCTGGTGCTGACCGGTATAGGCGCCGGAGTGGGGCTGATAATGGGGCGGTATCTCCATCAGTTTGTCATGTATAATATCGATATTGATATGATTGCTTTTGACGTGCATATTGCGCCCCTCAGTGTCCTGTACAGTATTGTTCTCACCTTTGTGTTCGCGGGGATTGTGGACTGGGCCATGAACAAAAAGCTGGACGGCATCAATATGGCGGAATCCATGAAATCAGTGGAGTAAACAAGACAGAGAGTAATTCCGGAACTGGAAAATAAATGAATATTTGAGTTTCAAAGCATTTTGGTTGAAATATGGAGTGGAGTAAATTATAATAGAGAAGATAAGTGATCGTTGTAAGGATGACTGATAAAGAAGTCTTGCTGCAGGCAAAGGAGGAAGCCCCGTTGGATATCAATGAAACACTCAATGAACTGTTGGTGAAGCTGTTCCGCAGCATCAACGCGATTGAGGAGCAGGCCATCCGCACGGAAGAATATAAGGATATGACCACCAACGACATGCACGTCATTGAGGCCATAGGTACCGGTGCGGCCAGGAATATGACTTCCGTGGCCAAGGCTCTTGCAGTAACTACGGGAACTCTTACAATCTCTGTAAACAGCCTGGTGAAAAAAGGATATGTGGATCGTGTCAGGAGTGAGGAAGACCGGCGTGTGGTTCTTATTTCCCTGACTGCTAAAGGGAAGAAGGCATTTGCCCATCATAAAAGGTTTCATGATGAGATGATACAGATGGTGGTGGAAGGGCTGAGTGAAGACGAACAGGCCGTGCTGGAGAAGTCTCTGGGGAACTTGCTCGGGTTTTTCCAGGGGATACAGAATGGGAAGAAATAAAAGAAGAAGGCTCTGTCAGTGTGCGGGATACTGGCAGAGCCTTTATTTGAACATAAGAATGGATTGCAGAGCGTAGCATCCGTTTTTCTACCCGGAAAAAGAACACATGGCCAATTTCTTTTCCGTCTGCGTATAAGCAATAGTGGTTCGTGTAATCGGCGTTTCCGTCAGCCGTTTTTCCAGATTGGAAAAGTCTGAAGGCCCTGCCTGAAGAAGAAAGGTATGAAAACGAAGAGGGGTATAATCCTGTCCCCAGAGCTCCTTGGCCTTATCCTGCAGAGATAGAATTTCCAGGTATCCCAGATAATATTTCAGGTAAGTGGTAGGTTCTGTCCGGATATAGTCATAAATAGCATCCGCGGTATCCTTATCGGAGATGCCGAAGGCAGCCAGGGAACGATAGATATCCTGTCTGGTGGCACCGTAATAATGGATAGACAGATCCAAAAGACAGTAAAGGTTTACCTGAAGGTTGCGTTCCAGACAGGCGATGTCAACCAGCAGAGGGGTGATGTTGGAGGCTCCGTTGGCGAGAAGGACGTCGGAAGCATAGCCGTAGGAGATATTTTCCACGTAATAAGCCCATCCCTCCACAAAACCGCCATAGAAAAGAGCGCTTCTCACAGGATTTTTGGTTCGGGAATTTTCATACAGCTGGCTGTATACGGTCTGGTATAAATGGCCCGGATAACCCTCATGGGCCAGCGTGGTGTACAGCTCCAGCCCCGGGGAGGTGGAAGCGTTATTTACATAAATTACGTTGTCTCCCATATCATCAATGGGCGGTGTGAGGTAAAAGGCAGGACTGGTAAATTCCTCCATGGATTCCGCAACAGCCTTTGTCCGGCAGGTCGGCAGGGTTTTGGTAAGTGCATCAAGCGGAGGAAAATCCGTTTGGATTCGCTGCTGTAAATCTGCAAGGACTTCCTGGGCATCCTGAAAAGGAAAGGCAGGAATATCCTGAAGGGAAATGGAGGTATTTCCTGTCTGTTCCCGATAGGTTTCTACCAGGGCCTGAAGGTTCTGATAGCATAACTGGAACCGATCCGACAGCAGGACCTGTATTTCTTCAGGAGTCCGGGAGGTACCGGTATTATGCCGCAGAAGGTAGAGGTAATAAGCGCCTCCCGACGGCAGTTCACAGAGTCCGCCCTCGTGTGTGCCGCTTCCGGAGAGAAGAAAAACAGCGTCAGCCAGGGCAATATAAGCCGGGGCTACCAGGGTGGTGAGAATCCGGTTGTTTTCGGCTATGTAGAGCTCCATTTCTTCTCCGGTCAGCAATCCTTCCTGGACAAGGGCTTCTGCACGCTCCTGAAAAGTGGTCTGCAGAAAATGCTCTCCGGCGGAGAGCAGATCGGGATCCATAATGGTGTCGCACTGCTTTACAATGTTACTGGCATCTGATTCTGTCATGAATAATCCGGCATTGGCTTTTTCCTTTTCATATTGGGCAAGGCTTTCCAGATAGGCAGGTACGCTTTCCAGAATCTCCAGGTAATCCTCCAGATCCTCTTTGGTGCGGAAGGAATATTCGGCCAGCAGGACGGGAAGCTGCGACTGCATTCCGGAGGACGGGGTAAGGGGTTCTTCATAGTATTCACAGCGGGCGCCTGCCAGTTCATTTTCCAGATAAGGGACGAGCAGGGACCAGGTATAACGATCCTGCTGGTTCAGTCTTTCCGGATTGATTTCCTGCAGGATAAGAAGCTGGTTCTCCAGTGCGGCTGCCGCTTCCTGGCGTGACTGTCTGGAGTACAGGGGAAGCGTTGCAGGAGATGGTTTCTGAAGGTAATCAGAAGGTTCCGCCAGAGTATAATGAAGACTCAGGCTATCCTGCCGAAAGGCTTCGGCAAAAAATTCTTCAGTCATGTGATGGAAGCGGAGGGTATCGTTATAGAAGTATAAAAAAAGAAACAGCCCCGAAAAAAGGAGAAGGGCCGCGGCGGCAATGATGAGTGGCATGCGTTTTTTCAAAGAACTAATTCCTTGGGGGGTTTTTAACAGTTTATGTATTCCCTGAGATATTCATGACATGGAAAACTATGGTTATTATTTTTGATAAGTTGTACACATACAACTTTGGTTAAATGTATTTATAATTTCATTAAAATATTGACATGCGGTTTTGTTTGGACTATAGTGAAAGTAATGGGCAGCCACTGCAAAAGAGAAAGAAAGAAGGCTGTGAATATGCACAAAATCAGAGGAATACCCTTGTTTAATACTGACAAAACGCATGAGTTTCCTTTTTTGTATTCCCTGCATGCGAACCATGTGAACAGTCGGGGAAATAAAAAGAATACAACTTGAGAAAGAATAAATACAAGTGGAAAGGAGGGGAGACTGCGGATGGAGAGAAAACCCAAGTACAAAGAAGTGGTGGACTGGGTAAAGGAAAGGCTGGAAAAGAAAGAACTGAGTCCAGGGGATAAGCTGAATTCTGAGAACGAGCTGAGTGAGTTGTTCGGTTTAAGCAGACAGACCGTGCGGCATGCTATCGGCGTTTTGGAAGAGGAAGGGATTGTTGCCAGACGGCAGGGAAGCGGAACCTATATCAGTGACAACCGGATGGCCAACCTTGAGAATAAGACGAGAGTGGCGGTGGTAACCACGTATGTGGACAGCTATATTTTTCCCAGGACTATTCAGGGGATAGAAAATACCCTGTTTGAACGGGGCTACTCGGTTCAAATCGCTTTTACCAACAATCAGCTGGAACGGGAGCGTACCATACTGGAAGACATCACAGCCAGGGACGATGTGGCGGGAATTATTATGGAAGCCACGAAAAGCGGTCTGCCCAATCCGAACCTGCCGCTGCTGCAGAAGCTGATGGAACGGAAAATCCCGATTTTATTCATAAACAGCTTTTATCCCGGGCTGCCTCTGCCTCATGTGACCTTAAGCGACAGGCTGGCAGCAGAAATGGCGGTGGAATATCTGATCCATGCAGGGCACCGTAAAGTCGGAGCGCTTTTGAAATTCGATGACGGACAGGGGCATCTGCGTTATGCAGGGTATCTGGATACCTGCAGGAAGGCGGGGATTCCGGCGGGAGATTCCGGGATTGTCTGGCTGGATACGGAGGGAGAGCAGCATCTTCATGACTACCGGGAAAGGATTCTGAGGAATTTTAAAGAATGCACCGCTGTTTTCTGCTATAACGATAAAATTGCCTTTCAGCTGGAGGTCCTTCTGAAAGAAGAGGGAATCCGGGTGCCGGAGGATATTTCCCTGATCAGCATTGACGATTCGGAGCTGGCGGAGCTGGCGGAAACCAGGCTGACAAGCGTACATCATCCCACGGATAAGCTGGGGGCCAGGGCGGCGGAAAATCTGCTGGCCATCATGAAAAACAGAAATTTTGACGGGAATTATGAATTTGTGACGGAAATTGTGGAAAGAGATTCGGTCAGGAGCCTGAATCGGGTATAACAAGGCGAGAGTTAATTTCAGGGTAAACAGGAACAATTACAAATAAATTTTATTCAGGAGGAAATGTGAAATGAAAACAGGAAGAGACTACAAATTCTGGTTCTGTACAGGTTCCCAGGATTTGTATGGAGAGGAATGTCTGAGAAAAGTGGCAGAGCATTCCGCCAAAATCGTGGAAGGGCTGAACGCGTCCGGCAGGCTTCCCTTCGAAGTGGTTCTTAAGCCCACTTTGATCGATCCGGCCACCATAAGAAGAACTCTCAATGAGGCGAATGAGGACGGCGAATGCGCAGGTGTCATTACCTGGATGCATACCTTTTCTCCCGCAAAGATGTGGATTCTGGGACTTAAGGAATACCGCAAGCCGCTGTGCCATTTGCACACCCAGTTCAATGAGGAAATTCCTTACGATACCATCGATATGGATTTTATGAATGAAAACCAGTCCGCACACGGAGACAGGGAATTCGGCCATATGGTAAGCCGTATGGGGATTGAACGCAAGATTATTGTGGGACATTGGGCGAATGCAGAAGTACAGGAAAAAATCGGCAGCTGGATGAGAACGGCTATCGGTATTATGGAATCCTCCCACATCAGGGTCTGCCGTATCGGAGACAACATGAACAATGTTGCCGTAACTGAAGGCGATAAGGTGGAAGCTGAAGTAAAATTCGGATGGGAAATCGACCACTACTGTGTAAACGACGCGGTGGAATACGTAAATGCTGTTTCCGGGGGAGACGTTAACGCCCTTGTGGAGGAGTATTACAGCAAGTATCAGATCCTGCTGGAAGGCAGGGATCCGGAAGAATTCCGCGCTCATGTGGCGGCTCAGGCCAAAATAGAGATCGGCCTTGAGAAATTCCTGGAAGACGGGGATTATCATGCGATTGTTACTCATTTCGGCATGCTGGGCGGGCTGCAGCAGCTTCCTGGACTGGCTATCCAGAGGCTGATGGAAAAAGGCTATGGTTTCGGCGGAGAAGGCGACTGGAAAACAGCGGCCATGGTACGCCTGATGAAAATTATGGCGGCAGGAGTTCCGGGAGCAAAGGGAACTTCTTTTATGGAAGACTATACATACAATCTGGTTCCGGGAAAAGAAGGAATTCTGCAGGCGCATATGCTTGAAGTTTGTCCTTCGATTGCGGAAGGCCCCATATCCATTAAGGTACAGCCGCTTTCCATGGGCAACAGGGAAGATCCCGCCCGTCTGGTATTCACTTCCAAAACGGGTCCCGCGGTAGCCACCTCCCTTGTGGATCTGGGCAATCGTTTCCGCCTCATTATCAATGCGGTTGACTGTAAGAAGTGTGAAAAAGAAATGCCTAAGCTTCCTGTAGCCACAGCATTCTGGACACCCCAGCCTGACCTTGCGACCGGGGCACAGGCCTGGATTCTTGCCGGAGGCGCTCACCACACCGCATTTTCTTATGATTTAACGGTTGATCAGATGGTTGACTGGGCGGCGGCCATGGGAATTGAAAGCGTTGTTATTGATAAAGACACTACCATCCGCAATTTCAAGAATGAGCTGAGATGGAACAGTATTTATTACAGATAAGGAGGAGGATTTTAAAATGGGTATGACAGAAATAAGAGATGCGATTGTAAACGGGAAGACAGCTTTAGGTATTGAATTCGGATCCACCAGAATCAAGGCTGTGCTGGTAGGAGAGGATAATACTCCTATCGCTGCGGGAAACCATGAATGGGAAAACCGTTATGAAAATAATATCTGGACCTACAGCCTGGAGGATATCTGGAACGGCCTGCAGGACAGCTATCAGGAAATGGCAAAGGATGTGCAGGCCAAATACGGCGTGACTCTGACAAAGGTGGGAGCGCTTGGTATCAGCGCCATGATGCATGGCTATATGGCTTTCAATAAAGAGGGAGAGCTGATGGTGCCTTTCCGTACCTGGAGGAATACCATTACCGAAGAAGCATCTGTAAAGCTTACGAAACTTTTTGATTTTAATATTCCCCAGAGATGGAGCGTGGCCCATCTGTATCAGGCGATCCTGAATAAAGAAGAGCATGTGAAGGATATTGATTTCCTAACCACTCTGGAGGGTTATGTACACTGGAAGCTGACAGGCAGGAAGGTGCTGGGAATCGGCGAGGCGGCAGGAATGATGCCGGTGGATGCGGCAACCAGACAGTACAGCAGCAGGATGGTAAAGGCTTTTGATGAGCTTGTGGCTCCGGAAGGCTTTTCCTGGAAGCTTCTGGATATTCTGCCGGAAATCCTTGTTGCAGGTGAGAATGCAGGCTGCCTGACGGAAGAAGGCGCGCGTCTTCTGGATACAACAGGCCAGCTTCAGGCTGGAATCTCTGTTTGTCCTCCGGAAGGGGATGCCGGAACCGGAATGGTGGCGACCAACAGCGTGGCAAAGCGTACCGGCAATGTATCAGCGGGCACCAGTGTATTTGCCATGGTAGTACTGGAAAAAGAACTGGCAAAGGTACATCCTGAGATTGACATGGTAATGACCCCTGACGGAAGCGCCGTTGCCATGGTTCACTGCAATAACTGTACCTCCGACCTGAATGCATGGATTGATTTGTTTGAGGAATTTACGCAGGCGTTCGGTATGAAGGTGGATAAAAATGCTCTGTTCGGCACCCTTTACCGGAAAGCTCTGGAAGGGGATCCGGACTGCGGAGGCCTGCTGGCATACAATTATTTCTCCGGAGAGCATATTACAGGCTTTGAAGAGGGCCGTCCGCTGTTCGTAAGAAATCCGGAAAGCAATTTTAATCTGGCGAACTTCATGCGTGTTCATCTGTTTACCGCGCTGGGCGCACTGAAAACAGGCCTGGATATCCTTCTGAAGGAAGAGAATGTACAGATTGACAAGATGCTGGGACACGGAGGCCTGTTCAAGACAAAGGAAGTGGGACAGAAGCTTTTGGCGGCAGCCGTTAACGCTCCGGTATCCGTAATGGAAACCGCAGGAGAAGGCGGAGCCTGGGGAATTGCCCTCCTGGCGTCTTATATGATGACCAAAAAGGACGATGAATCTCTGGCACAGTTCCTGGATAACAGAGTGTTTGCAGGAAATGCCGGCGTGAAGATCGATCCCGACCCAAGAGATGTGGAAGGCTTCAATAAGTTTGTGGAACGTTATACGAAAGGGCTTCCTATTGAGAAGGCGGCTGTGGAAAATCTGATTTAGCTGTAAATCATGCGGCGCCTTTCTGACGGAGGGCGCCCGTATCAGGAAACAGAAGACTTTTGGAGAAAAATGTCCGCCAAAGCGGACGGGAGGATGGAAACATGTTAGAAGAACTGAAAAAAAGAGTATACGAAGCCAATATGCTTCTTCCCCGGCACGGCCTGGTTACCTTTACATGGGGAAACGTAAGTGAAATCGACAGAGAAAGCGGACTGTTTGCCATTAAGCCCAGCGGCGTGGATTATGACAAGCTGACCCCTGAAGATATGGTCATTGTGGATCTGAATGGTAATAAAGTGGAAGGAAAGTATAACCCCTCCTCCGATACGGCAACACACGTGGAGCTGTATAAGGCATTTCCTGAAATCGGCGGAATCGTCCATACACATTCCTCCTATGCCACCAGCTGGGCCCAGGCAGGAAGAAGCATTCCCTGCTACGGAACCACCCATGCGGACTACATTTACGGAGAGGTTCCCTGCCTGCGCTGCCTGACCAAAGAAGAAATCGAAGACGCCTATGAGGAAAATACGGGACATCTTATCGTAAATGAATTCAAGGCCATGGGAAAAGACCCCAAAGCAGTACCCGCCGTACTCTGCAAAAACCACGGACCCTTCTCCTGGGGCAAAGACGCCCACGAGGCAGTGCACAATGCCGTAGTTCTGGAAGAAGTGGCCAAAATGGCCTACCGTGCCGAAGCAATCAACGCAAGAATCCAGCCCGCCCCCCAGGAACTCCAGGACAAACACTACTTCAGAAAACACGGAGCCAACGCTTACTATGGACAAAACGGGGGTAAATAGAGTATTATATTCGTGACCAGGCAGAACCGGACAGGCTCAGAAGGCCTGGGAAGGACAAACATGGATACGCCCCACATCCATGCTTGCCCTTCCCAGACCTTCTGAACCTGCCCGGCGAGCGAAGCGACCGAAAGACCGAAGGTCTTGAGGTTCTGCCGTCCGGTACCACCACCCCGTACCCCGGCCCCCTCACCCCCTTCCGCTTTTTCGCGTCCTTTTAACGTTGGTCACCACCACCCCACCCCAAATCATATTATATGGAGGAAAATCATTCATGGATAATCTTGAACTCGCAAAAATGGCGAACGAGATCCGCAAAGGCATTGTAACAGCCGTTCACAGTGCCAAAGCCGGTCATCCCGGCGGATCCCTTTCCGCAGCAGATATCTTTACCTATCTCTACTTTGAAGAAATGAACATCGACCCGGAGAACCCCGACAAACCGGAAAGAGACCGTTTTGTCCTGTCCAAAGGCCACACAGCCCCCGGACTTTACTCCACCCTTGCACACAGAGGCTTTTTCCCTGTAGAAGATCTCACCACCCTGCGTAAACTGGGTTCCTATCTTCAGGGACATCCCTGCATGCAGCACATCCCCGGCGTTGATATGTCAACCGGATCCTTAGGCCAGGGAATTTCCGCAGCAGCAGGCATGGCTCTCGGCGGAAAACTGGATAACAGAGATTACCGCGTATATACCCTTCTCGGCGACGGTGAAATCGAAGAAGGACAGGTATGGGAAGCAGCCATGTTCGCAGGCTTTCATAAGCTGGACAACCTGGTAGTAGTTGTTGACAACAACGGCCTTCAGATCGACGGCCCCATCGACCAGGTATGCTCTCCGTACCCTATCGACAAGAAATTCGAAGCATTCAATTTCCATGTAATCAATATAGATGCCCATGATTTCGATGCCATCCGCGCGGCATTCAAAGAAGCGAAAGAAACCAAAGGCATGCCCACTGCAATCATTGCACACAGCCTGAAAGGAAAAGGAGTTTCCTTCATGGAAGGCAATGTGGCATGGCACGGAACCGCTCCTAATGATGAGCAGTATGCAGTGGCAATGGCAGATTTGGAGAAAGTAGGTGAAGCATTATGTCAGAAGTAAATAACAAACCTGTTCAGAAAATCGCAACCAGAGAAGCTTACGGAAAAGCCCTTGCTGAATTCGGCGCACAGTATCCCAACCTGGTAGTCCTGGATGCCGACCTGGCAAATGCCACCAAAACCAATACCTTCCAGAAAGCATTCCCTGAACGCCATATCGACTGCGGTATTGCAGAATGTGACATGATGGGCATTGCGGCAGGACTTTCCACCATAGGGAAAATCCCCTTTGCCAGCTCCTTTGCCATGTTTGCGGCAGGACGTGCTTATGAGCAGGTACGTAATTCCATCGGCTATCCCCACCTGAATGTAAAAATCGGCGCTACCCATGCCGGAATTACCGTAGGCGAGGACGGAGCATCCCATCAGTGTCTGGAAGATATAGCCCTTATGCGTGTCATCCCCGGAATGGTAGTGATCAATCCCTGTGATGCCGTGGAAGCGAGAGCCGCAGTTCAGGCAGCCCTTGAATATGTAGGTCCCGTTTACCTTCGTTTCGGCCGTGCCGCCGTACCGGTAATCAATGACAATGATAATTATAAATTTGAAATCGGAAAAGGCGTTCTTCTGCGAGAAGGAACCGATGTTACCATCGTAGCCACCGGCATTTGCGTGCCCGAAGCTCTGGAAGCGGCTGAAAAGCTTGCTGCCGACGGCATCAGCGCAGAGGTAATCAATATCCATACCATCAAGCCTCTGGATGAAGAACTCATCATTAAATCTGCAAAGAAGACCGGAAAAGTGGTAACGGCGGAAGAACATTCCATTATCGGCGGCCTTGGCGGTGCTGTGTGTGAAGTGCTTTCCGAAAAAGCGCCCACACCGGTATGCCGTATCGGAATGAACGACATCTTTGGTGAATCCGGATCCGCAGGAGCCCTGGTTGCCAAATATGGCCTGGATGCAGAAGGAATTTATGGAAAAGTAAAAGCGTTTGTAAAATAAACCTGAAAAAGGTATGCCGGCCCCTATGGGGCCGGCCATACAGCGCAAAAGGAAAGAAAAAATATGAATATTTTATCACCATCCATTCTGGCGGCGGACTGCGCCAGGCTGGGAGAAGAAATCAGCCTGGTTGAAGCCGCGGGAGCCGAATATCTGCATATTGATGTCATGGACGGCATGTTTGTGCCTTCTCTTTCTTTTGGCATGTGTGTGGTTTCCTCTTTGAGAAAAGTGACGGATATGGTATTTGACGTACACCTTATGGTCGAAGAGCCCATACGTTATGCGGCGGATTTTGCCAAAAGCGGCGCGGATATCATCACCGTCCATCTGGAGGCCTGCAGCGATGTGGAAGAAACGCTGGACTGGATACACAGCTTGGGACGCAAGGCGGGGATCTCCATTAAGCCCTCCACCCCCATTTTGGCTGTGGAAAAATATCTGGACAAAATCGACCTGCTTCTCGTCATGACGGTGGAACCCGGTTTCGGCGGACAAAAGTATATCCCTGCTTCCACGGCTAGAATCCGGGAGGCCCGGCAGCTTATTGATGCCCGGCAGGCTCATGTGGATATCGAAGTAGACGGCGGTATCACCAGGGACAATGTACAGGTCGTTCTGGATGCCGGCGCCAATATCATTGTGGCCGGATCCGCAATTTTCAACGGAAATATAGCAGAAAACGTGAAAAATATGATGGAAATCCTGGCTCCCGGCCCGGATGGAAAATAAATCGAAAAGAATGGCTGCGGCCATTCTTTTTGTTTCCGGCTGCTTCAGAAAAATGGAGTACTGATTCATAAAATTCACAAAAAGGTTGGAGGAAATTACAGCTTATGGTATAATAATACTTGGTTCCGACAGCATTGATATGTGTAAAATCTGTCTGGAGTGCAACAAACATTTCTGAAATAAAACAATTCATTCTGTCCATATCGGACAAGATTTTCCTTGGTATGAAAAGAAAGCAAAAATAAAAATTGTAAGAGTATGTTGTCCGGGGCCGTATGAGTGGTTATAATTAAATAGGAGACAGGTTTTTACGCATGGCTTACGGAACAGGAGGCTGTGTGAAGGAAGACATAAGAAAAGATGAGGGAAAACCATCGGAAAACCAGGGACTCCATCATGAGGATCTGGCCTTAAAGACCGCTGCCCACTATTTTGGTGAAGAATTACTTCCTGCACTGGGTATCTCGGGAATAGTGGAATACATAGCGCCGACCGAGACAGTGAAGCTTGAGGCAAGGCAGATGTATCAGGACTTTAACTATGTTATGGAGGACAGGAGCTGGTCACATCTGGAATTTGAAAGTGATTCTGTTACAGATGAAGATTTAAGGAGGTTTCGGGAATATGAAGCCGCAGTGAGCCGGAAATTCGGCGTGGAGGTGGTTACTTACGTCATTTGTTCTTCAAAAGTGAAGTGCCTGAAGGCGCAACTGAAGGTAGGTATTAATACTTACAGGGTAAAGATTGTCCGGCTGAAAGGACGGAATGCTGATTTGCTGTTCAGACGTCTGGAGGAAAAGGGAAGACGTGGAGAAAGGCTGGAACGGGCCGATTTCGTATCTGTACTCTTAACCCCGTTAATGTCCGGCGAATCCCCAATCGGGGAACGCATTATTAAAGGCATGAAAATTCTTCAGGACGCGGCGGGATCCCTGTCGGCGGAAGAACAGGAAAAAATGCTGGCAGTGTTATATACTTTTGCGGATAAGTTTGTAAGTGAGAAAGAACTGAATCGGGTGAAGGAGATGATAGCTATGACAAAATTGGGGAAGCTTTTGGTGGATGATGGAATTGAGAAGGGTATTGAAAGAGGACTTGAACAGGGATTGGAGCAGGGAATGAAAGCTTTAACAGAAACCTGTAAGGAATTCGGTGCCGATTTCCGGCAAACAGTGGAAAAGGTGAAAATCAGGTTTGGCATCAGCGAAGAAGAAGCACAGGAAGCCGTCAGAAAATATTGGCAGTAAGGAAGGGTATATGAAAATTCTGGTAACGCCTCCTTTTACGGAGGAACAAAAAAGGAAGATATGTTCTGCCGCAGTCAATGCGGGAGATCTCAGGTTCTGTCTGAAAAAAGACATTACGCCTGACATTTTGAAAGAAGCGGAGGTGATTCTGGGCAATCTGGAATCACCGGAACAGCTGCAGGCCGCAGAAAATCTGAAGTGGATCCAGCTGAACAATGCGGGAACCGAAGGCTACTGCACACCGGGAATACTGCCCGGGGACGCGCTGCTCACCAATGCTACCGGCGCCTATGGCCTGGCTATATCTGAGCATATGATGGCCTGTCTGTTCATGCTCCGCAAAAAACTGGACTTATATTATGTCAACCAGCTGGCATGCCGGTGGAAAAGCGAAGGCCATGTTGGAGTCATACAGGGTTCAACGGTCCTTGTAATCGGCCTGGGAGATATAGGAACCTCTTTCGCCGCCAAAATGAAAGCTCTGGGCTGCCGCACCATAGGAGTAAAGCGCCGCGTGGGAGACAAGCCGGAGGCTGTGGATGAACTCTATGGAATGGAAGAACTGGATAACCTTCTTCCCCGGGCGGATGTGGTCGCCATGAGCCTTCCCGGCAACCCGTCCACTTATCATGTCCTGAACAGGGAGCGCATCGCATTGCTTTCTTCCAATGCCATTGTTCTGAACGCCGGAAGAGGCACCGCTATTGATACGGATGCTCTCAGCGATGCCCTGTATGAGGGTAAAATCGCAGGTGCAGCCCTGGATGTTACGGATCCGGAACCCCTTCCTGCAGAGCATCCTATCTGGAAAGCGCCCGGAGCGATTATAACACCCCATATTTCAGGAGGTTATGCGCTGCCGGAAACCCTTCAGCAGATTGCGGAGATCTTTGCAGATAACCTGAGAAGGTATCAGGCAGGCGAACCGCTTAAAAATGTGATTGATTTGGAGACCGGTTACTGTAAGTAACTGCAGAAAATGAAAGAAAATCCAATTTCCCAAATGGTATCGCCGCCGGGTTGTAAGACCTGGCGGCGATTTGTGCATTCAGTGAATATTTACGGTCAGAATCTACATACCAGCCCGGTAAAGCTCCTGAAAATACGGATTATATGTCATAAGATCTGAAAAACTTCCATCGCCTTCCAGCCTCCCATTTTTCAGGAGTATAATCCTGTCAAAGGAACGGATAGAATTTAAACGGTGGGCAATGGCAATGATATTTCTGCCGTTCGTCAGTGACAGCACTTCATTCATAACCAGCTCCTCTGTTACATTATCCATCGCGGAGGTTGCCTCATCCAGAATAATGAGCCGGGAAGAGGAAAACCATAGTCTTGCAAGAGCCAGCCGCTGCCTTTCGCCGCCTGACAGCTTAATGCCTTTCTCCCCTAACTGCGTGTCCAGTCCGTCCGGCAGGTTGTCAAACCAACCCTTCAGCTGTACTTTGTTTAAAACGCGGATTGCGTCCTCGTCCGGAAGCAATGCATCGAAAAAAAGGTTTTCCCGGAGAGTGCCGTCAAATACCGGGCTTTCCTGGGGAATATATGTAATATGCCTGTAATAGCTGTCCAGGTTAAGCCGGTTCAGATCATTCCCGTCTATGGAGATAGAGCCTTCTTCCGTTTTCAGAAGCCCGGCAATCAGCTTAATCAGAGTGGACTTTCCCGAACCGCTGTTTCCGGCCAGGGCCACCTTTTCTCCGGGAGATATGGACAGTGACACCTCTTTAAGGACAGGCATGTCATGGTAGGAAAAAACAGCCTTCCGGATGCTTATGTCCTCATGGAATTCCGGCAGCTTCTTCCCTTCAAACAGCCGGGATTCCTCCGGTAAATCAAGAAAATCAGCATAACGGCCGAATGCAGACGAATCCAGACGGAACTGCACAAATAATACATTAAAAATAGCAATGGGCGTGTAGGCATTATCCACCAGAGTGAGCAGGGCGACAACCGAACCGATGGAAATGGAACGGGTATACCAGGCATATATAATCAGCGCCGCTTTGATCAAGGTAATAAGGATTGCAAAAGCCGCAAAAAAAGCTTCGTGGATAAAGGAAATCCCTATTTTGGAACGTACAATCTGATCTCTGGCCTTTTCTGCCTTCTTTATTTCCGCGCCGAACTTCCGGTTCAGGCGGAAAACGACCATTTCCATGAAGCCCCGCGTGAGAAAGTGGTTAAGCAGTTCTTCGTTATCCAGAACTCTTTCTTTCATCCGGTACAGAAGCTTCAGCAATAAATTGGTAATAAGAAAAACCAGTAAATAACCGCAGGCTACTGTACAGGCTATCACATGGTTCAGGCGGTAAATAAAAAACAGGCTGAACAAAGCGGAAGGAAGCAGTTCCCGTGCAATTCGAAACCAGAACTGGCACAGTATATTTTTTCCCGCCATGGCTCCGTTCTCCACTCTTTGTATCAGCTTTCCTGTTCCCATGGATTGATAAGCCAGATAATCAATCCGGCTTGTTTTATACAGGGCGAGAAGCTTTAAATCCAGATATATGCCGTTATTGAGCTTCTGCATCGGATATTCATCCAGGTAATTTCCCAGACACAGCAGCAGAAGAAGGCCGCCATAGACCAGAATAACCGGTAAGGAAAGCGTACCGTCAGTAAATTTATCAATCAGCTTCTGAAAGAAACTGATATTGTAATTGGACAAAAAGGATAAGCCGATTCCAAGACTTATGTAAATACAAATCCAGATCTTATTCTTTCCGGCAATTTCTTTTAAATAATTCATATCTGTACTCCTTATGTGCATGGTTGAAAAGCAGCAGAAAAGTCAGTACAGCTATGCCTGTCAGCGGAAAACATAACCTCAGTACAATCTGCCGGCAGATTACATAAACTGTACTGAGTTTTTACTTCGTTCGTGTCTCATAAGAGCACACCTCCTTACCATGACAGCATCTGTCCCTATGGATAAAATTTCCCGCAGACCCTGAGGCCGCGGGAAATAATGATAGAATGCATTCTCCGTGTATTAATCCCGTTTTACAACTGCCGCGCAGCCCATGCCGCCGCCCACGCACAGGGTGGCAAGGCCGGTTTTCACATCGCGCTTCTGCATTTCATAAAGCAGGGTTACAAGGATACGGCAGCCGGAACAGCCCACAGGATGTCCCAGTGCGATAGCGCCGCCGTTTACATTCAGCTTGTCAAGGTCAAAGCCCAGGTCATGTCCAACAGCTACAGACTGGGCGGCAAAGGCTTCATTCGCCTCAATCAGATCGAAATCGCCGATCTGCATGCCGGTTTTATTCAGGACCTTCTTGGTGGCGGCCACAGGCCCGATTCCCATGATGGAAGGATCCACGCCCGCCAGTTCTCCTGCAATCCAGGTTGCCATGGGAGTGATGCCAAGTTCCTTCGCTTTTTCTTCACTCATGACTATGATGGCGGCAGCGCCGTCATTAATTCCGGAAGCATTGCCTGCGGTTACCATTCCGCCGTCTTTTTTAAAGGCCGGTTTCAATTTGGCGAGGCCTTCGCTGGTGACGCCTTTTCTGGGGCCTTCATCCGTATCCACGATGACGGATCCCTTTTTGGTTTTTACCTCCACAGGAACGATTTCCTCTTTGAAACGTCCTTCATTCATGGCGGCTTCACATTTCTGCTGGCTGTTTGCGGCAAATTCGTCCAGCTGTTCTCTGGTCAGGCCCCACTGTTCACAGATGTTTTCTGCGGTCATGCCCATGTGGTAGCCGTGGAAGGCATCGGTGAGGGCATCCTTCAGTAAAGAATCCTCAAGAGGCGCGTTGCCCATACGGTAGCCGAAGCGGCCCTGCTGAACCAAATACGGTGCGCGGGACATATTTTCCGTACCGCCTGCAATGATAATGTCCGCATCGCCGCTGGCAATCAGCTTGGCGGCCAGATTAACGCAGTGAAGGCCGGAACCGCATAACACATTGATGGTGGTGGCGGGAACCTCTACAGGGATGCCTGCATTCACGGCGGCCTGCCTTGCCACATTCTGCCCCTGTCCGGCCTGGATAACACAGCCCATATATACTTCGTCAACCATATCCGGAGTGATTCCGGCTCTGTTCATAGCCTCTTTTATTACGATTGTCCCAAGATCTACCGCGGGTACGGTGGAAAGTGCTCCGCCCATTACGCCGATTGCGGTTCTGCAGCCGCCGGCCAGTACTACCTTTCTGCTCATAAATCCTCCATTCTGCCGTTGCCCGGCATTTTGTGTTTGTATGCATGTATTTTAGCACTTATCCGGGTAAAATACAATGAAGGGTTGAACTGTGCATCGTGTCTTCCGCCGGGCGGCTTGCCTCTCTGGTTTCCCCCTGCGGCGCTCCTTCCCGGGGAATCTGTATACCCTGCGCAGGCACGTTCTCACTCTGCTAAAAACGCAGCGGTACTAAAATTGTACAAAACACAATCTAAGAACCGGCGTTTTTAGAAGACCTTTGCAGGGTATACAGACCCGCCGGAGAGGGAAAACGCAGCGGGAAGGCAAGCCGGCCGGGGGAATATACGATGCATAGGGCTGCTGTGAACTCTGACTTTTTTACATACTGCAGCAATTGATTGCTGTAATGATAATTGTATCATATCATCTTGCGGTGTCCGGTGTCCAGAGTGAGGCTGAAAATGAAGGGCGGATGAAATAGGGGCGAATGAAAAGGCTTGAAAATGCCTTCGGCGGCGGGGATGGGCGGGAGGCGGGAGCGGTTAGTGATGACAATATTTAAGAGGAATTATTTTTATGTGCTTGACATTGGCTGAGGGGTGAGTTATTGTATTATTATATTAATACAGTGATTCAATAAGCAAACTTAAGGAGGTTCTTTATGGATATGGTATCGATGTTTTTTAATGTGATTTCTCAGGTTCTTATGTTCTCTCTGATTCCTTTTATATGGTGGCTGGTTACGGCGAGACGGAAGGAAAATTTTTTCTCGTGGATCGGGCTGAAGGGTGTCAGGGGCAGCTGGCTGGCTGTGGGCGGGTGTATTTTGTTTTTCTTCGTGCTTTGTGTTGTTTCGCAGGTGTGGTGGATTCCTCATCTGCTGCCGGCGAATGCTACGGTGCAGAGTTCTTATGCAGGAATGGGATGGAGCGCTTTTCCTTCTGCTTTTCTTTTCGGGATGATTCAGACGGGGCTTTCGGAGGAGATTTTGTTCCGGGGGTTTATTGGGAAAAGGCTGATTGCTAAGTTTGGGTTCGCTGTGGGGAATGTGGTCCAGGGGCTGTTGTTCGGGGCGCTTCATGGGGTTATGTTTTTCTTTGTGACTACTCCGTTGAAGGCTTTGGTAATTACTTTGATTACGGGGTTCAGCGGGTGGTTGCTGGGGTGGATGACGGAGAAGGGAGCCGGAGGATCTATTGTGCCTGGGTGGATGGCGCATGGGGTTGGGAATCTGGTGCTTTCTATGGTGCAGGCGTTTGGGTGGCTGTGATGGGAAGGAAGATGGGCAGGGGCGCTGGCGCTGCCTGCCCTGGGGGAGGTGGGTGTTGGGGGAGGCCGGCGGTGTACAGCCGGGAAATCCCTGCGGGCTTCCCCGGCTGTACGGGCATACGCCCTATGAAAAGAAGGAAAACGAAGGTTCGGGGAATGAGCGAGCTCCTTCCCCGAACCTTCGTTTTCCTTCTTTTCGCACCGCCTACTGGGGCGACACGTTTGTATACCCCATCAGACTCTCATCAACTTCTCTTGCTGCTTCTCTGCCTTCTCTTATGGCCCACACGACAAGTGATTGACCTCTGTGCATATCGCCTGTAACAAATATTTTATCAGCATTTGTCTTATACTTTCCGTCTTCCGTCTTAACATTAGTGCGTGCATTGAGTTCTACTTTAAATGCGTCGGTAATGTATTTCTGGCTTCCCAAAAATCCGGCTGCGATGAGTACGATGTCGGCATCGAGTATTTGTTCGGTGTCGGGTATTTCTTTCATGTTCATTCTTCCGGTTTTTGGGTCTTTTTCTTGTTTTAGTTTTACGATTTTTACGGCCTTGAGGTTTCCGTTTTTGTCTTTGATGAATTCCTTGACTGTGGATTCATAAATTCTCGGGTCGTGGCCGTAGAGGGCTATTGCTTCTTCCTGGCCGTAGTCGGTTTTGCAGATTTTGGGCCATTCGGGCCAGGGGTTGTCTTCGGCTCTCTGGTCGGGGGCTTTGGGCATCATTTCTATTTGTGTCACGGATTTGCAGCCGTGGCGGATGGATGTTCCCACGCAGTCGTTGCCGGTGTCGCCTCCTCCGATGATGATGACGTTTTTGCCTTTTGTCTCCACGTATTTACCGTCGGTGAAGTTGGAGTCGAGGAGGCTTTTGGTGTTGGCGGTAAGGAAATCAACGGCAAAGTAGATTCCTTTTGCATCGCGGCCGGGGGCGTTCAGATCTCTGGGGTTGGATGCTCCGCAGGCAAGTATGATGCGATCGTATTCCTTCAGTAGCTGGGAGGGTTTGATGTCTTTTCCCACGTCAGTTCCGGTGAGGAAGGTGACGCCCTCTTCTTCCATGATTTTTACTTTGCGCTGTACGATATCTTTTTCCAGCTTCATGTTGGGTATTCCGTACATGAGCAGGCCGCCGATACGATCGGAGCGTTCATAAACGGTGACTGTGTGGCCGCGTTTGTTGAGCTGGTCGGCAGCTGCCAGGCCGGAGGGGCCGCTTCCAATGACAGCCACTTTTTTGCCGGTGCGCTGTTTAGGCGGTTTGGGGGCAGCATAGCCTTTTTCGTAGGCATTTTCAATGATGGCGTATTCGTTTTCCTTGGTGGAAACGGGTTCGCCGTTTAGGCCGCAGGTGCAGGCCGCCTCGCAGAGGGCGGGGCATACGCGGGCCGTAAATTCGGGGAAATTATTTGTCTTTTTCAGGCGTTCGTAGGCCTGTTCCCAGTTTCCGGTGTATACCAGGTCGTTCCATTCCGGCACCAGGTTGTGCAGAGGGCAGCCGGACGCCATTCCGCAGAGCATCATGCCGGACTGGCAGAAGGGCACGCCGCATTCCATACAGCGTGCACCCTGAAGCTGTTGTTCCTCTCTGGACAGGTGCTGGTGGAATTCATTAAAGTGTTTGATTCTGCTCGCCGGTTCTTCAGCACGGCTTACTTTTCTATCATAATCCATAAATCCGGTTGGTTTTCCCATGTCTTCCTCACTTTCTGCCGCTGGCTGCGGTATTTTTCCGTAAAAATGACTGTTCAGTCTTTTCACAGTATGAAAATCATGTTGGCTATTTTCTCATGTTGGCGTAGAAGGCTTCTATCTGTGCCTGCTCGGCGCTCAGGCCTTTTTCCTCCATCTGTACGATGGTGGTGAGTACCCGTTCATAGTCATGAGAGATGATTTTCTTGAATTTAGGCAGGTATTCTTCGAAATGCTCCAGTATTTCCTTTCCTTTTTCGGAATTGGTATAGGCCACATGCTCCTGGATCATTTCCTTGAGTTCCTGTATGTCATATTTGGAGGTGATTTCATGGGAGGAAACCATTTCTTTATTCAGGCGGATGTAAAGGTCATTTCCTTCATCCAGCACATAAGCGATGCCGCCGCTCATGCCTGCCGCAAAGTTCTTGCCGGTATGGCCCAGAACCACAACGCGGCCTCCTGTCATATATTCACAGCCATGGTCTCCCACACCCTCCACTACAGCCAGACAGCCGGAATTGCGGACAGCAAACCGTTCTCCTGCCACACCGTTCACAAATACCTTTCCGCTGGTGGCCCCGTACAGGGCTACGTTTCCGATGATGATATTTTCTTCGGATTTGAAGCGGCTTCCTTTGGGAGGGTATATGATCAGCTTGCCGCCGGAAAGCCCTTTTCCGAAATAGTCGTTGCTGTCGCCTACCAGTTCCAGTGTCAGGCCCTTGGGAATGAAAGCGCCGAAGCTCTGTCCGCCTGCGCCCTTGCACAGAACGCGGTAGGTATCATCCTCCAGTGAGGTTCCGAATTTTCTTGTGATCTCAGAACCCAATATGGTGCCGAAAGCGCGGTCGGTATTGGCGACATCCACTTCTATGCTGCGTTTCTGTCCGTTCTCCATAGCCTTGGTCATTTGTTTCAGAAGGACTTTTTCATCCAGTGTCTTTTCCAGGGCAAAATCATATACCTTTTTCGGGTCGAAAATGGAGCCCGGTTTTCCGGCATAGGGATTGCCCAGAATTCCGCTGATGTCTATTTTTTTCTGGGCCGGGGTCAGGTTTTCTTTTTGGGCAAGAAGATCCGTTCTTCCCACCAGTTCGTCAACGCTGCGTACACCCAGCTTCGCCATATATTCCCGCAGTTCTTCCGCGATGAAGCGCATGAAGTTGATGACATATTCCGGTTTTCCGCGGAACCGCTTGCGCAGCTCCGGGTTCTGGGTTGCCACGCCCACGGGGCAGGTGTCCAGGTTGCAGACACGCATCATGACACAGCCCATGGTGATGAGGGGCGCTGTTGCAAAACCGAATTCTTCCGCACCCAGGATTGCGGCAATCGCCACATCCCGGCCGCTCATCAGCTTACCGTCGGTTTCAATGCGTACCCGCTGGCGCAGGCCGTTCTGGATAAGGGTCTGATGGGTTTCCGAGAGCCCCAGCTCCCAGGGAAGTCCCGCATTATGGATGGAGCTCTTGGGAGCGGCTCCTGTTCCTCCGTCATAGCCGGAAATCAGGATGACCTGTGCGCCGGCTTTGGCAACGCCTGCCGCTACGGTGCCCACTCCTGCTTCGGATACCAGTTTCACGGAAATTCTTGCATATTTGTTGGCATTTTTCAGATCATAGATCAATTGCGCCAGATCCTCGATAGAATAAATGTCGTGGTGCGGGGGCGGGGAAATCAGGCCGACGCCGGGTGTGGAATGCCTTGTTTTGGCAACCCATGGGTATACCTTTCCTCCGGGCAGATGGCCGCCTTCGCCGGGTTTTGCTCCCTGCGCCATTTTGATCTGGATTTCCTGAGCACTTACCAGATACTGGCTGGTAACGCCGAAACGGCCGCTGGCAACCTGCTTGATGGCAGAACAGCGGTTTAAGCCGTCCGGGCCTATACTGAGGCGTTCCACATCTTCTCCGCCTTCGCCGGAATTGGATTTTCCATGAAGGATATTCATGGCAATAGCCATCGTTTCATGGGCTTCCTTGGAGATGGAGCCATAGGACATGGCGCCGGTTTTAAAGCGAGTGACAATGGAGTCCACGCTTTCCACTTCCTCCAGGGGAATCCCTTTTTCCGGATATTTGAAATCCATCAGGCCCCGCAGGTTTTTGATGGAATTTTCGTCATTCACCAGGGCCGTATACTGTTTGAAGAGTTCGTAATCCCCTCTTCTGGTGGCCTCCTGCAGTGTATGGATGGTGGCAGGATTGTAGAGATGCTCATCGCCGCCGCTTCTCATTTTATGGTGTCCCGGGCTGTCCAGAGTGAGATCCGTGGCAAGGCCGAGGGGGTCGAAGGCCATGGAGTGGAGGGTATCCACTTCCTTTTCCATATCTTCTAAGGAGGTGCCGCCAATACGGCATACCGTGTTCGTAAAGTACTTATTTATCACATCCTCATCAATGCCGATGGCTTCGAAAATCTGGGAGCCCTGGTAGGACTGGATGGTGGAAATTCCCATTTTGGATGCGATTTTTACAATACCGTTTAAAATGGCTTTGTTATAGTCATTCACTGCGGCATAGTAATCCTTATCCAGCATTTTATTGTCGATGAGCTCTTTAATGCTCTCCTGGGCCAGATAGGGATTGATGGCGCAGGCGCCGTAGCCGAGAAGGGTTGCAAAATGATGGACATCCCTGGGCTCGCCGGATTCCAGAATCAAAGCCACGCTGGTGCGTTTTTTCGTTTTGACCAGATGCTGGTTCAGTGCGGATACGGCCAGCAGGGAAGGAATTGCCACGTGGTTCTCGTCCACACCTCTGTCGGAAAGGATCAGAATGTTGGCCCCTTCCCGGTACACCCGATCCGCTTCCACAAACAGACGTTCAATTGCCCGCTCCAGCTTCGTATTTTTATAATAGGTAATGGGAACAACCGCTGTTTTGAAGCCGTCTTCCTTCATACTTTTTATTTTCATAAGATCCGTATTGGTCAGAATCGGATTATTTACTTTTAATACATTGCAGTTTTTTGCCTTTTCTTCCAGGACATCTCCTTCGGCTCCGATGTATACGGTGGTCGAGGTCACGATGTGCTCACGGATTGCATCGATGGGCGGATTGGTTACCTGGGCAAAAAGCTGTTTAAAATAATGGAACAGCGGATGGTAGGTTTTGCTCAGGAAAGGCAGAGGAGTGTCCACACCCATGGCAGCAATCGCTTCCCCGCCGTTTTCAGCCATAGGAAGGATGCTGGTTCTCATCTCATCATAGGTGTATCCGAATGCCTTCTGAAGACGGTGCCTCTCCTCCGCGGAGAACTCAGGAACCCGTTCATTGGGGATTTTCAGATTTTTCAGCTCCACCAGGTTATTATCCAGCCATTCGCCATAAGGCTGGCGGGATGCATAGGCTTCCTTGAGCTGGTCATCGTCAATCACCTCACCCCTCCGGGTATCCACAAGCAGCATCTTGCCGGGGCGCAGACGTTCCTTTACCTTGATTTTGGTAGGCTCGATATCCAGAACCCCCACCTCAGAGGAAAGGATCAGCTGATCATCCTCTGTGATCAGATAGCGGGAGGGACGCAGGCCGTTGCGATCCAGAATGGCTCCCATGATATCCCCATCGGAAAAAAGTATGGAGGCCGGGCCGTCCCATGGCTCCATCATGGTTGCATAATATTGATAAAAATCCCTTTTTGACTGGGACATGGTCTTGTTGTTTGCCCAGGGCTCGGGAATGGTGATCATGACAGCCAGAGGCAGATCCATGCCGCTCATCACCAGAAATTCCAGTGTGTTATCCAGCATGGCGGAATCGGAACCGTTGGGGTCAATCGCCGGAAGCACCTTGTGAAGGAGGCCATGAAGATGCTCGGACTCCATATTTTCCTCACGGGCCAGCATCTTGTCATAGTTGCCCCGGATCGTGTTGATCTCTCCGTTATGGACGATAAAACGGTTGGGATGAGCCCTTTCCCAGCTGGGATTGGTGTTGGTGGAAAAACGGGAATGCACGATTGCAATAGCTGATTCGTAATCCTCGCTCTGCAGATCCGTAAAAAAGGTACGGAGCTGTCCCACCAGAAACATTCCTTTATATACAATCGTCCGGCTGGACAGTGACACTACATAAGTGTTGTCGCTGGACTGTTCAAAAACCCGGCGCGCCACATAGAGCTTCCGGTCGAATTCAATCCCTTTCGGCGTGTTCGCAGGCTTCTTAACAAACCCCTGCATAATACACGGCATACACTCTACCGCCCTCTGACCCAGAACGTCAGGGACACAGGCCACTTCGCGCCAGCCCAAAAATTCCAGTCCTTCTTTTTCCACGATGATTTCAAACATCTTCTTAGCCTGGTTTCTTTTCAGCTCATCCTGCGGGAAAAAGAACATGCCTACGCCGTATTCCCTTTCTCCGCCCAGCTGAATCCCCAGAGGCTTTGTCACTCTTTTAAAAAATGTATGAGGCACCTGGGTCAGGATTCCCACGCCGTCGCCGGTCTTTCCTTCAGCGTCCTTTCCGGCACGGTGCTCCAGGTTCTCCACAATCTTCAGGGCATTTTCCACGGTTGCCCTGGATTTGGTTCCTTTGATGTTTACGCAGGCACCAATGCCGCAGTTGTCATGCTCAAACTGCTGTCTATAAAGCGGTGCTTCGGGAACTTCCTTTTTCACATCAAACATAATCTTACTCCTCTCCCTGTGCGTTTTAATCTCTGCTCCTCTGTCATCACGTATCCTCGGGATACGCAAAAAAGGCCGCAAAGAGACTTAAATCCGCCTCTTTGCGACCTGTGGGTTATTATAAAGCAATTTTTATCATTTGTAAACAGGAAATTTTTTTAAATTATCAGATAATTTGATAACATCTTATTTTTGCATAAATTATCTGATAATTTATACGTATGTATCCATTATTACTGTAGTTATCTGATTTCATACTCCTTTTGCAATCATTCAGGACGCATCCTTTCCCACTGTCAGTTCTGAAAGCTGTTCCAGGACACTTTTTCCGCCGTTCAGTGTAATATTACCCACCTTATCACAGATTTTCTCCAGATATTCCATTTCCTTAAGGCGCATGAGGGTCTTGTTTTCCTCCATCAGCCTTGCCGTATTCAGAAGGCTGCGTGTGGAAGCCACCTCTTCCCTGCGCATAATGACATTGGCCTGGGCCTTTTTCTCCGCCACAAGCACGGTGTTCATAATATCCCTGATTTCACCGGGGAGGATGATGTCCTTAATTCCTGCGTTTACAATTTCCACACAGTATTCTTCCTCATTTGCCTTCATTTTTTCCAGAATGATTCCCGACAGCTCCTCTTTCTGGGAAAGCAGTTCATCCAGGCGGTATCTGCCCACATGCTCCCGGAGGATGAGCTGGGCACGGGTATAGAGCAGCGAAGCCACGCCGTCCACCTTTTCCACCAGCTTTTCCGGGTTGGTAATCCGATAATTCATCACCACATTCAGGCGCACTCCCACTTTATCCGCGGTAAGGATTTCCTGGCCGGTAATGTCCAGCTGCTGGATTTTCATATTGAAAATCTTACAGCTTACTTCCCTGCCGTAGTTCCAGAAATAATACGTGCCCGTGCCCAGACGCTTTTCAAAACGCAAATCATAGTATAGAAGGCCTGTTTCTCCGTCCTTAATCGTAATCTTCTTGTAGTATTTAGCAGGCATCAAATCCATGTAAATACGGGGAAGGGTATCCTCCATACAGGGCTGGGTGATGTCCACCATCTGGAATTCGTTCTTTTCATATACATTCCAGAACAATGTTTCCGCCCGGGTGAGCACCTCCCGATAAGCCTTATTCACAAAACGGAGGGCAATACATTCATCAGGAATAACTGCCTTTACCACCCGTGATGAGAAGCCTTTATCCTGCATGAGGATTTCCTCGGGGATGCCGCAGGTTTTTACCTCTCCTGTCATAGGGACGATTTCCACCGTATAGCCGAAAGCCCTGGGATATGTATATTTACCGGCTGTGAGCAGACGCAGGAATTTACCGTTCCTGCACAGATAGCCGCATTCCTGTTCTTTGATAATAAAGTTTGTCATGTTCTCTTACTTCCTTTCTTGTCTTACTTGTGAAAAAAGCATCCTGCTCCGCTTCCTCACCCATTGGCGGGTCCGATTTTCAGCTTCTTTGAAAGCGGGAGGGCGGCATGCGCCGTTCCCGGCGCCGCCTGCCTCACGCCCGCCGAAGCGGTATCCAAAGGGACACTGGCCGCAGAATGAGACTGCGAAGACGGAACAGTTTCTTTTTTCTGTGATGTGATCGCTATACCCGCTTAGCTACGTGTTGTACACGGTGGGATTCGAACCCACGACAAATCATAATCTTTCGGACTTTCCTGACAGGCAGGAATTTATCCTTATGCAAACTGTCCGGAATACCTTTCCGCCAGAGGCGGAGGCACCGGTGAGGCACGCCGTGTCATCCGGTTTCCCGAAAATACACGGCCCTGTAAACCTCCCACAGTTTCATCCTTTAATAACGCCAATGGTTTTCAGCCGTTTTACCGGCACCACCAAATCGGTCTGGTTATCCATGACGTCTTCGATATTTTTATAGGCAAACCGGCTTTCTTCCGCCACATCCGCCTTTCCCTTTTTTCCCAGAATAACGCCCTGCTTCTGCAAATCCAGCATGACTTCTTCACAGGTGAAGGCCGCCATGGCTCCCTTCCGGGAATACTGCCGTCCCGCCCCGTGAGAGGAAGAGCAGAAGCTTTCCGGATTTCCTTTGCCCATCACCACATAGCTGTAGCTTCCCATGGCTCCGGGTATCACCGCCAGTTCGCCGTTCCTCGCCCTGACCGCACCTTTCCGGTGGACCCATACATTCTCTCCATAATGATTCTCCAGGGCGGCATAGTTATGGTGGCAGTTGATATCGCCGGAAAATTCCAGGGTGAGATCGGTATATTTTCCGATCCATTTTTCCAGGATTGCCTTCACGGCCAGCATCATCTTTTCTCTGTTTTCTTTGGCAAAATCCATGGAAAGCTGCATCCAGTTCAAATAATGCGCCCCTTCCTTTGTATCCACCGGCAGGAAGGCCAGCCGGTATTCATCGGGCACCTGGCTGTACCATCTCTGATTGAGTTCACGCGCTTTGGCATGAAAATAATCGCAGACGGATTTTCCAAAATGCCGGCTTCCGGAATGAAGCATCACCGCAAGGTATCCGTTATCATCTTCCTGAAGCTCGATAAAATGATTTCCTCCTCCCAGCGTCCCTATCTGAAAATATCCCGCCTCCAGTTGGCCCAGAAGCTCGGCATCCTCTTCATAACGGTCCATTTCCTCAAACGCGACATCCAGGGTGTAACAGGGCATTTCTGTTTTGTGGTGGGCAAAGCCTACCGGAATATTACGCATGATATCCCCGACAATGGCCTGAATCAGGCTGCCATTTCCGGTCATTACATTTCTGATGTCCTCTACCCGTATGTTCGTCTCGGTATAAGCCATGCCGCAGCCGATATCCACGCCTACGGCATTGGGAATCACCACGCCTTTGGCAGCTATGACTCCTCCGATGGGCATGCCCATTCCGGTATGGGTATCGGGCATCAGGCTTACCCATTTATGTAGAAAGGGAAGACGGGATAAATGATATGCCTGTTCCATACACCCCTTTTCCAGATCCTTTTCCTCCTTAAGCCAAACCCTGACCGGAACCTTCATGGTGTCCGCATTATACATTACAAACATATCCTCACTTCCTTTCTGTTCATTGATCCGGGACACAGGATGTATATTGTTTACAGATGCCTGCACCGGTTTTTGTATATTTGCAAATGTATCTTGGTTACAGGTTTATCATAAGGGGAAAATTGGTAATTATCATTTAAAAAAAGTTGCGAGGTTATGGAGAGAAAGAAAATGAAGTGATTTTGTCCGCATTTCGCTCCCCTTGCTCAGCGCAAAAATGCCGCCCGGAAATGATAAAAACCACTGCCGGGCGGCGCTGCACTTTATGAATTATCAGTTTTTTAATGTTTTACTATCTTTTTCAGGTTTCCTCCCCGCTGTATGCTACATCCTCCGCCACATCAGCCGCACGGTCATCAATGGGATATAAATTTCGTCTTTCAACCACTACCTGAGCCAGCCGTTCCACGCGCCCCCGCAAAGCGGCGCAGAGGTCGTCTGCACGGGTCGTATCGATAAAGAGGGAGCCTTTTACCAGTTCCCGCAGTTCTTCGTCAATTCCTGCCAGTGCGTCAATATCCAGCCAGTCAAAAGAGGACACCAGTTTAATCTGCTCGTCATGAGTGGTCTTAAACGGCTTACTGGCCGCCTTTGCCCCGGCGCTTATCATCGTCCATGGCTTGTCAAACCAGAGGGACGTGCCGCTGTCGTAAATCGGCGCACAGCCTGTCCATTCTAATGTGTTGACATTACGGACAGCGCCAAAATTATTCAGATGTCTGTCCTCGTTGACGATCAAATAATCCAATACCAGCATACGATCAAGACTATCCCTTACGCCGGGGATACCCAACGCTTCACAGCAGTTCAGATAATGCTGATAAACCGAAACGTGATTGGGTTTTGGCTGTGTCTGGTAAATGTGCCATGCCGTTACCAGCTCCGTATCCGGATCAATGAAATCCTCGCATACACTGTATGGGTAATCCTCCGGCACGGCCAGTGTATAAGGTACATGAGGAATATGCAGCCGCTCCATGATTCGGCTTGCCAGCACCTCGTTGTACGGCTCCTGCTGAGTCGCGCCGCTGCCGCCTTTAAGCAGAAAGCGTTTTCCATCCATAATCGTCCATTTTTTCTTTAACCAGCCATCTGAGGTATTATCCGGTGACATCAGGCTTACCTCTCCTCCGCTGGATGGGTGCCCAAACAGGATATTACCAACATCTTCAGTAAAGGAATTTTCAAAGAAATTAACTTCATGCCATGAAACCTGTCTGTCGGCAGGGCAAATCCAATACTGGTCCGACAGGGAAAGCCCAAGGCATTTCTCCAATAACGCCTGCGGGGAACTGATGTGCAGTTCCTCCAGCGCATGGCGCAGACCGGATCTGCTTGCAGGGATTGCCCGTCCCTGCCACCATGCATTGAGCGCAGCACGGTCAATTTTACCCTTTTTTACAGGGATACCCACCGGAATATGGGCCGTGTCAAATAACTCTACAACAGCGGAAACAGAGGCAGTCGCACTGTCCAGACGGATTTTGGCCACAGGGATTTCCTTATGCATTAAAATGTATGTTTGAATTGTTTCTACCATTTTTCTAACTCCAGTCTTTTGTAGTGTTATTCTAACGAATTGCAGAAACTTAAACAAGCTGTTTTCCACATCAGCGCTCTACCTTTATCATAGCTTTTCCGGATCCGGGTATCAATGATACAATAAACTTTTTATATTAATCTTCCAGTATCTCATGAACCTCTTCCGGAGTAATTCCGCATGTCTGCGCGACTTTTGCTTCACTCATGCCCTCCGCAGAAAGCTTTATTACTTTTTTAGTCAGCAGAATCCCTTCCCTGAGGCCCTGCTTCTTCCCTTTTTTGATTGCATTCTCTTCAATCGCTTCACTCAGATTGCACATTTCACTCAGCTCCTCTCCCAGTTCATATTCCATTTTCATTCCGTAATCCCGCTCCAGCGACTCT
>ERZ791934.211-NODE-211-length-81991-cov-10.104081_pt1 | contig 81991 bp, 69 predicted proteins | sample MGYA00510125_ERZ791934 | MGnify/ENA primary metagenome ERZ791934 (study PRJEB30046, sample SAMN00993240) | human gut metagenome | study: EMG produced TPA metagenomics assembly of the A metagenome-wide association study of gut microbiota in type 2... | reverse complement strand
ATTTACAAAACGGGAATCCTGAATTGCAAACGGGACTCTCGGGCTGCTATTTACCTTAGTTAATAACATAAATACCATACAATTATACTTGCATGAATTTATTGATAGAACTATAATAAAATTTATAGGAAAATGAAATTTGAAAAGGTTTTAATTTTTATTATTGGTAATTATTATTATTGAATTATTATAGGAGGGTGACTAAGTGATATCTTATAAACCATTCAGAATGTTGATTGTGGAATATAACATAGAAGTGACGAAATTATCTAAAGTGTTGCATATTTCGCCAGCAACTATGACAAAACTGAATGCTAAAAAAGAAGATAATGAACCAGTATCTCTGAAAACGATAGAAAAATTGTGTAAATATTTTAATGTTACTATTGATAAAATAGTAGAGATTAAATAAGAAATATTATTAAAAGAAATTATATATCATACCGATGTATTCAAAAATATTTTTAGATAAATCTGATAGTAAAAAATTATTTTTGTAAGAAATAAAAGTTTTGTTGGAAATGTCAAAACATTGGCTGGCATTCATAAATAAGGAGTTTTTAATTTTTATGGATGAATAATAATTAATTAACTGAGATAACTGCTCGGGAGATTGGCGCCCCCAAATAGGGGAGGCTGTTATTGGTGTACAATATGAATAGAGTTTAAGTTTATGCAGAAAAAGTAATTCTATCTCAAAAAAGTCTAAAATATACTGTGTTTGATTGCTATTGTCCTGCAATACATTACTTAAAAATTTATTATTACAAATAACTAACTGTTGGTTCATTAATTACCTCCAATTAAAGAAAGTGGTGAGAATTTGGAAAATTTTGAAACAATTACAATGCAATTTCATCCAAGAGCCTTTGCAGCCTTTGGCTCAGAACTTGTAACGAATGACACGGTAGCAGTTACAGAGTTAGTTAAAAACTGTTATGATGCATTTGCTTTTTCTGTTGAAGTAGAATTTGGCAATGATGCCGATGGCCAATATATTAAAATTTCAGACGATGGTTTGGGAATGACTAAGGACGTCATTAAAAATTCTTGGGCTGTTATTGCGACACCTTATAAAAAAAGAAATCCAGTTATTAAAAGAAATGGAAAAATAAGGCGTGTGTCTGGAAATAAGGGGCTGGGTCGATTCTCGGCGGCACGATTAGGAAGATTTTTAGAAATTATTACTAAAGGTGCATCTGGAGAATGTATTTATGCTCAAATAGATTGGAATAAGTTTACAAATTCAGGAAATATTTCAGACTGTACAATTCAATTGAAATCAATGCCGTTAACAACAATAAAGTCATATTTTGGCACTACAATAAAAATTAGTGGTTTATCTTCTGAATGGAATCAAGACAAAATTAATGAGTTGCAGAATGATTTATCCAGATTAATCTCACCATTTCAGGAAATTTCAGATTTTAGTATTTACATTTCATCTGTATTTTATGCAAAACCGATAGAAATTAAACCACCTAAATTTATAGAGAATCCTGTTTATAAAATAGAAGGACTCGTATCAGATTCAGGTGATATTGATTGGAAGTATACATATGCTCCGAAGGGAAAAATTGTTACGTTACAAGAAGATAATACAAAATGGAATGAAGCTAAATATGGTTTTGATTCAGAGCATCTACTTATTGATAAAGATAATAAAACAGAATATATAGGAGGAGGATTCTCCTTTGAAATTCGTGGCTGGGATTTGGATACAGATAGTATTGGCGATGTAGCAGATGCATTTGATATAGGACGTAGAGAAATTAGAAGCAATATTTCAAAATATAAAGGTTTATCTATTTATAGAGATAATGTTTTGGTTTTACCAAAGTCAGAGGCATCTAAGGATTGGCTCGGTTTGGATTTGAGAAGAGTAAGTAATATTGGTAAAAGAATTAGTACGAGCCAGATCATAGGTTTAATAAATGTAACCGCTGAAAAAAATCCACAAATTAAAGATACTACAGACAGAGAAAAATTAGTGGATACTAAGGAATATATGCAGTTTTGTAAAATCATAGAATCTATAATATCTATTTTAGAGAATAAAAGAACATCTGATAAAAAAGAAAATAATGTTAGTGAAAGACAAACCTTAAGTGATTTGATATCGCCACTATCATCTAATGAACTTGTACGAAAAGTAGAAAAAGCTGTTAGTGTGGGAAGTGATGCCGAAGATATTTTAGATGTTGTACGTGAGTATAATTCTAACAACGAGAAGCAAATTGAAATTTTGAATGAAAGATTAATTTATTATGCTCAAACAGCTTCTCTTGGATCTGTTGCCGTAGTAATATTGCATGAGATTTTGACCGGAATGACAGTAATACAAAGATTTTTAAAGAAGGTGATGAAACAATACTCCCCATTGGAAGCAAAAACAGAAGAGTATTTAAAAGATGCTGAAATATCTCATACAAGGTTAGTGGAAGTGGCTAATAGTTTTGCCCCGTTATATAGAAAAGATTTAAATAAACAAATGAATAGTTGTGCTATTTATGTGGAAGCTCAAAATAGCATCAGGCTTGTTTCAGGGAAAAAGGATGCTAGAAACATCGAATTTCAGAATAACATACAACAGAATATAGTTGCTTCTTTACATCCGGGAGAGCTTCAAACTATTTTTATAAATTTATTAGATAATGCAATATACTGGATTAAGAAATCTGGAAAGGAATATAGGAAGATTGTTATTTCTGCTTCTGAAGTAAAGGGGGATTATATAAAAATCAAGGTTAGCGATACAGGAACAGGAATTATAGAAAGTGAAGTTGAAAAAATCTTTCAGCCAGGAGTTACGGGTAAACCATTGGGGATAGGAATGGGGCTGGTTATCGTAACAGAGTTGCTAAATAATCATGGATGTAAAATTGCAACAATTATTCCAGGAGATTTGGGTGGAGCAACATTTGAATTTAATTTACCTATTAAAGAGTGAGGATAAAAGATGAATGTACTAATTATAGATGACCAACAAGAGTCTGTAAAAGGGATAAAGGATTTTTGTGAAGAGAAAGCATGGGGAGTTCAGATAATTGGATTTGATAATGTATATGAACAGATTGTAAAGTTGAATCCGGATATTATTGTACTTGACTGGAGAGAAGATGCAGACAATATGGATGTAGGAAGCGATATTCTGGACAATATATGGTTAAATGGATTTCGTCCCACAGTTGTTTTTTCAGCAAATGCACCAGTAATTTCTATAGAAGATAAGTTGATGAAAAGTAAGTTATTAAAATTGATTCCGAAAGGGGATGAAGAACCGGTCATTAAGTATTTAGAGGAAAATGAAAAATTTGTAACCGCATTATCAGATTATAGAATAGAGATTGGAAATGCAATAATTGATGTTTTAAATGCAGTTCCGGTTTTCAAAAATGAAGATTATCCTGGAGATGATGTTATAAAATATGTTCTATCCAAAAGAACAGCCTCTTTTTTTGATATTCAGTACAGTGGTGGTTTGGCTCCAGCATGGGTGCAATATAACTATCCGCCTATTGTGAATAGTTTATGTGTATGTGATGTATTAAGGGTTGTATCAAATGCAAAAAACTATAATATAAAAGGAGATGCGGAGGAATATAAACTGGTTTTGACTCCTTCTTGTGATATGGTTCCTGGTAGAGCAAAAGTGACACATGTACTATGCGCATCTTGTTACGGGAAGGAAAGATTTCATAATAAACCATTAGCTAGCGAACCATCGGAGGGAAACATTAAAAAGGTTGGTAGTAATTTAAATTTAGGGTATAATAACCAATATTTTAATCTTGTAGCACTACCAGGATTAACTGATGTATTGCCATATTTAACGGTTGATTTAAAAATAATAGAGTTGGTAGAGCTGTCTAAAATTTCTCTTTCACCAGAGCAGATTACTGATGGTACAGAATATACGCGAATTTTATCTATTGAAAGTCCATTTAGAGAACAAATTGTTTGGGCACATATGCAAAATTCATGTCGTCCAGGTGTGCCTGAAAGAAATATAAAAATGTGGGCAAAGGAAATATTAACACTATGAATGCAGTAGATTTTTTTTGTGGCGGCGGTGGAATGACCAGAGGTTTATTAAATGCCGGGATTCAGGTTTTGTTTGGGTTGGATTTCAATCCATCTTGTCATGAAACCTATGAATATAATAATCATATACCCTATTTGTGTAGAGATATTAAGGATGTGACAATAGAAGATTTAATAAACCAGTTTCCTGTTTTAGCGGAAAACGATGATTTGTTGCTTGTTGGGTGTGCTCCTTGTCAGCCATTCAGTAGTCAAAGAAGATCAGAAACTGAACATCCGGCAGTTAATCTTCTGGACGAATTTGGACGAATCGTTGAAGGTATTATGCCAGCCCATATTTTAATAGAAAATGTTCCAGGGATTGAAAAAAAGGGGCATGAAGTTTTTGAACGATTTATTATATTGCTTGATCGTTTGAATTATCAATATACATATGATGTTATTAATGCTAAAAATTATGGTGTTCCACAAAATCGCAGAAGATTAGTTTTAATTGCTTCTAGACTATTTAGACCCAGTATTCCGGAAGCAACTCATGGAAATGGAAGACTTCCGTATGTAACAGTATATGATAGGATATTTGATTTTCCGGCAGTCGAAGCAGGACAAGAAAATAATAATGTGCCGAATCATAAGGCGGCTGGCTTATCACAGTTAAATATGGATAGGATATCAATGACACCGCATGATGGTGGAGGCAGAGTAGATTGGCCTCCAGAGTTGCGGTTAGAGTGCCATACAAATGGTCATGTTGGGCACACAGATGTTTACGGAAGAATGTTGTGGAATGCTGTAGCCCCTACATTGACTTCTAAATGCTATAGTTTATCAAATGGAAGATTTGGGCATCCAGAACAGGATAGGGCTATTACATTGAGAGAAGCGGCGGCATTACAAACCTTTGATAATGACTATATATTCTATGGAAGTATGCAAGAAGTAGGAAGGCAAGTAGGAAATGCGGTTCCGGTATTATTGGCTGAAAATATTGGGAGGTATATTTTAAAAGAGCATAATGGAATGCAGAATAAGAACGGAGTTTGAATCATGGATGTACATTCTAAAGAGATTAGAAGTTATAATATGTCAAAGGTTAAGTCTAAAAATACAAAACCTGAAGAGATTGTAAGGAAATTTTTATTTTCTAAAGGATTTAGATATAGGAAAAATGTAAAAGATTTGCCTGGATCACCAGATATTGTATTATCAAAATATAAAACAGTTATTTTTGTAAACGGATGTTTTTGGCATATTCATGAAGGCTGTGATTCTTTTTCATGGCCTTCTAATAATTATGAATTTTGGAAAGATAAATTAACAGCAAATGTAGAAAGAGATAAAAGGAATCAGAGGATGTTGCAAGAGATGGGGTGGAAAGTTTTAATTATTTGGCAGTGTGAGTTGAAAAAGAAAGTAAGAGAAGAAAGACTAAATTTATTGGTTCATCAGATTGTTGAAAATTAAAAATGATGGATTTTTAGTTACTCGTTTTGAATGTTTTTAAAGTAAGTAAATTTTCATGCTGGTAAAGTAGTAACGCCTTGTAAGTAAGAAAAATGTTTTTTATCTTATGAATAGGAACCATGGGTCGAAGCTAATGCACCGTGGCAAAACTGATAATTGTTAAAATTTTCTGTAACCTATCTTATTTAAATGGGGAATGGTTGAAGTTATCTTTATAATGATACCCTCTTTTCTTAAAAGCATAATAGAGTAACAAAGCAATGAAAAGTTTTTAATGATTAAAAGAGTAAAAATTATATGAGGGATGAATTTGATCAAAGTACGAAAGATATATTGGGCCAATAGAGTAGGATGGAAATGTAGTAATCCTTGTTGCAGAAAGGCAACAAGAGGGGCTGGGGAAGGTAACAACAAGTATATTAATATTGGGGTGGCTGCTCATATCTGTGCAGTAGCAAAGGGTGAACCAAGGTATGATGCAAGTATGAATAAGGCAGAACGAAAATCTATTGAAAATGGTATATGGTTATGCCAGTCTTGTTCTAAATTGGTAGATTCTGATTTAAGTAAATTTACGGTTGGTAAACTGAAAGAGATGAAAAGAGTATCTGAGAAAATGGCATCAGAGGAGTTAGAAAACAAAATGTTTCTGGCGAGAAACAGAAATTTACTTTTATAATTAATTCATATAACGATGCAGTAACAAATGATGTACTAAACATTAATTTGACACAGTATTTTAAGGAAGGTTTTTTAAAGATAAATATGATTGGGAAATCATTATTGATGAAATAAAAGAAAACTTACGTTTATATCTGAACAAAGGGAATCGATATTTTGTTAGATTCATTGCACACTATTCAGTAGCCTTTATAACAGGAAGACTACTGAACCCAAAATCCGGTGTAGAAGTTGTTCCAGAGCAAAGTACTAATAAGGGAATTGTAGTTTGGGATACAAAAGAACATGAGGTTCTATATAAAAATTATAATTAGAAACAAAATTATAAATAATCAGTGTTCAGATGTTGCATTTGTATTAAGTATAACAAGAAATATTCAACAAGATGTTTTGAAATATATAGATAATCAAAAACATTCACTAGGTAAAATATGTTTCTGCGGTTTTAAAATACCATCAATTGATTCGGTGGTAGATGGTAAACATGCATGGGATATCGCTAAGCAAATAAATTATTGGATAGAAGAAAGCTTAATTAATAGAGATGGAATTCTGCATATATTTGTTTCTGCACCTGTATCTATTATGTTTAATTTAGGAAAGATGTCATTATCATATGGAAAAGGTCAAATTTATGAGTATGATTTAGAAAATGATAAATCAGGAACTTATTATCCTGCATTATATTTTTCAGAAAGGGATTGGATGTAGTGTATTTGTCCTAAGGGATAAATAAAAAATCGCACTTATTTGTCTATTTTGTTGTGATGTATATTTGGTCATATAGTATAATAAAAATGTTCTACCGCATTGAGAAGTTTCCTGTATATTATAAAGATATAATCAAATATTAGGATTATTTAATGACATGCAAAAGGGGAAATTGTCAAATGGTTAACTAATGATTGAAAAACGATGTGTGTCTATGGCTCTGTTCAGGGAAAGTGTTAATGAATGGATAAAAAGAAGTCTCTATAGAAGAGTTAAAATTATCAAAAAAACTATTGCATATTTAGAAAATTGAAGAAGGTCTTTGCCGGATGCCCATCGAAACTTTAAAGATGGTTCATTTTGATAAGTAGCATTGTGCAATACGATCTAAATAATAGAAATTAAATTTATCTGAAATAGCAGGAAATTGGAAGTTCTTCCCGGTTATCCATAAAACGCACATCCTCTAGTTCATATTTTTTTCCATGAGATCATGGCAGTTGTAGCTGGTGTGTATAATGCTTGCAAGAAATTAGAAGATTACAGCTTCTCACAGGTTATCAGTCATCCTATATTGAAAAAACAGCAGAGTGCATGAAGGAAAAACAGCTGGCCGGATATCAGTAGAATATGCTGCAAGAGCAACTGAAAGATATGAATAATTGAAGTGAGGATACAATCGGTAATCAGGTGAATCATATTAGGTTCTAACCTTTCTGTCCAGGACGGATTCCGTTTTGAGACAGAATCAGAAAACTTGATTTCGGATAAACACACGGACTTATGTATTGAATATATATTTCTCACAACATATAATGAATAAGTATCCGGCCTGACGGAGAAGCAGTAATTTCGGATTGCATATATATAATACCAGCAACAGAATGGAGCACACAGTGAACACAGAACAAAAGAAAAAATCATTACTAAACCATCCTTTACTTCAATTGCTGAAGCATAACAAAGGAAATCCAAGAACATTGATACTGATGGAGCCTCTATGGGGCATTCCATATAATCTAATCACGCCATTTGCCACACTATACATGTATTCACAGGGTGTAACGGACGTTCAAATCGGACTTATTCTGTCGATTGCCATGGTAGTTCAGGTACTTTTTTCTTTCTTTGGCGGAATATTAACGGATAAGCTGGGTCGGAAATTCACGACTATGATGGGCGATTTCTTCGGATGGAGTGTTGCCTGCCTGATTTGGAGCATATCAAATAACTTCTGGCTTTTTTTAATTGCCATGCTCTTTAACTGTTTTGAACAGATTAACCAGACTGCATGGTACTGTTTGCTGATTGAAGATGCGGAACCCAAAGATTTATTGGGAATATATACATGGGTGAATATAGGCGGTTTGATTGCAATCTTTTTTGCACCGATTTCAGGCTTGCTGATCAATTCATTTACCGTGATCCCGGTTATTCGGGTTTTATATTTGGTCTTTTCTGTAAATATGCTGATTAAGGTAGCAGTTACTTTCCGCTATTGTAAGGAAACCCGGCAGGGAAAGATCCGAATGGCTGAGACAAAGAATACCTCTTTGTTACATATGTTATTTGAATATAAGGAGCTGATTCCTAAAGTATTGAAGGATAAGGAGGTTATGAAGGTTCTGGCTGTTTCTGTCATATTATATATCACGAATATGGTCAGTACGAACTTCTTCAGCTTATATGTGACACAGTGGCTGGGCATAGAATCTCGTTATCTGGCCTTCTTCCCGATTTTGAACGCGGCTGTAATGCTGATTTTTATGATTGGGATACAGCATAAGCTGGAGCTTGTAAAATTTCGGATACCTATGTGGGTTGGATTGGCATTGTATGCAATAGCGGTGATTCTTCTGATACTGGCGCCAGTAGGAAATATGCTGTTTGTCATTATTTATGTCTTCATTGTGGCAGTAGCAGGGGCTCTTGTTATGCCTCGAAAAGATACGCTGATCCAGCTGAGTATTAATGCGGAGGAGCGTGCCAGGATTAATGCGTTGATTATGTCCTTTACAATTGCCTTTTCTTCCCCATTCGGCTATTTTGCAGGATGGTTATCAAGCATTGACAGACGGCTGCCGTTTGCATTTGCATTTGCTTTATTCCTTGCAGCATTTATTATTGTGGGCCGGATCCGTGATCCCGAGTTCTCTAAGTAATTATTTAATAAACAGCATTCTGTCATGCCATGGGAATTGCTGTGGGATATAAATATCGCGGTTAAAATAATCGGCTGTATTTCATGTCTTATGCCCCGGGTATTATCCGCATAATCTGAATCAGGATGAATATGAAGTACTACAGATAGGGTGCTCCTATAGAATTACACCAATCAACAGGAGGGTGAAACACATGAAAAAAGCTATGCTGCCGTCACTTAACATAGATTCATGGACAGAGGAAGCTTTGTCCGATCTGACAGCAAAAATATCAGATAATAAAGTCAAATCACTTATACTCATCGATGGAGCAGCCGGTTCAGGCAAGACAACTTTAGCGGTAAAACTCGCTGAACGATTGCATGCAAATCTGGTCCATACAGACGATGTAAGCTGGTGCGCCGATCCAATCCTCTGGGATGGGGAATTGCTTGACGGTATTGTTAGACCCTGGTCCGCTGGAAAAAAGGCGGCGTATAAACCAACCGGCTGGAAAAAAGAGAATCGTCCGGGAGCCATCGAGGTTGATCCGGATAAGGCGCTTATCATAGAAGGCATGGGAGCCGGCAGAAAAACAATGCGTGCAGCTGCAGAATATTTGATATGGGTGGATACCGAGCCGGAAACAGCCAGGGCACGAGTTGTGCAGAGAGACCTTGCAAACGGGGAAAATGGTGGGACTGTTGAGTCTGTCACAGAATTTGCCGATTGGTGGGATTCCTTACTGATGCCTTTATTTTTGGAGGAAGAGCCGTGGAAATATGCAGATATTATTGTCAGCGGTTCCAGGTCTGATTTAATTTCTGATAAGCTTATGATCCATATAGTATAAGTCCTATATTGATACCCCGGAATAAATTTTCACCCGAATTCCCCCTCGCACAAGGAGGCAAAACATGGCAGAACAAATTCAAAACCTGGAACAAGCAGAAAAAATCTTAGATTATTGGTATGTCATAGAGTTTCTGGCACAGGATAAATTCGATGATATGTGGGAAATCCGCAGTAAATTTCTGAAGGCACAGGATGCTTTTACAATAAGTGTGATGAAATGGCACCAATAAGATATAAAACACCTTCCGAATATTCTCAAAATAAAATTGAAAAAATAAATGAGGTTGTGAAAACGAAAAGACAAAAGAAAATGATATCTATCATGTAAAGAATGGAGTAGAGATCCTATGGATAGTACAATAAGAAGTAATATTAAAATTGGCCAAACCGTTAAAGTGATTCAAAAACAAGATCAAAGAACGGGAAAGCAAACGGAAGGAGTGGTAGAACGGATATTAACAAACTCCGCCAATCATCCCAGAGGAATTAAAGTGAAATTAGAGGGTGGTATTGTCGGAAGAGTTTGTGAAATTAAAGGGTAATAAATTCGATATCAGAGGGATATTTATGCAGCCAGTATTGACTATGATCTGAAAGAAAAAAGTGTAGTGTTGGATGCACTAAACTAAATTGTAACTGCGTATTTATCCTTACCTCAAAGATAGGAATTCACAAAAAAACGTCTCACCTAAAATTTGACACATCAATGACACATCCTGCAGGTAAAATAATAAACATGTAAATTAAGAAGCAGGAGTGCACCCCAAATGAAGCCATTCATCCATCGATTTTTCCGGGTTCTGTTAATCCTGAGTATAACAGTAACCATAATAATCTATTATGCAGTTAAAATAGAACCATACACAGTTACAATAAAAAATGTGAACCTAAATAACAACTTCCCTGAAAATCTTAAAATAATCCAAATATCTGACATACAAATCAGTGAAAACTATCAGGCTTCAGATTTCCAAAAAATTATTTCCCAAATATATCTGTTAAGTCCAGACATCTTCATATTTACCGGAGATCTATACGAGAATTACTCCTCCTACGGCCCGGAAGAAGAACTGATCCAACTATTAGCAGGCATTTCAGCAGCCTACGGAAAATACGCAGTCTGGGGAAATCGTGATTATGGCGGCGGAGCTGTAAGGCGGTTTGAAAAAATCATGACCGCCGGAGGTTTTCAAGTCTTGTGCAATGAAGGAGTCCATATTATGCTGAATAATGGAGATCGCCTGTTTCTTGCCGGATTAGATGATTCACTGATGGGCACTCCGGATATCACGCCGATATTATCCCAAATGAAAGAAGATGACTCCTATCGTATCTTAATGCTCCATGAACCGGATGCCGCTGATTTATATGCAGACTATGGATTTGAGCTAATGCTGGCCGGACACAGCCATGGAGGCCAGGTAAATCTCCCTTTTCTTTCCTCACCAACCACATCCATGGCGGAAAAATACCAAAAAGGTTTATATGACATAGAATCTTCGGAGAAAATAAAATTATACGTTAATTCAGGAATAGGAACTTCCCATTTTCCCATACGTTTTCGGGTTCCCCCTGAGATAACACTATTTGACTAAAAACAGGAGGACAGCTGTGAATATATTAATTGTCGAAGATGATTCCGACATGCAGAAAATTTTAAAGCTCTATCTTCAGCGTGAAGGCTATCAAGTAAACAGCGTTTCAAACGGATGGGACGCAGTGGATTTCCTGATCGTGAATGCTGTGGATATTGTCCTGCTGGATTGGATGATGCCAATAAAAAACGGAATGGAAACGCTGAAAGAAATCAGGCAGCTGAATATTCCGGTTAAAATACTGATGCTGACAGCGAAGGGGGAAAACGCAGATGAGGCCGCAGGCCTGACCTTCGGTGCGGATGATTATCTGCGGAAACCTTTTGATATTCAAATCCTTCTGCTTCGGATAAAAAAACTCTGTAATTCAGAGAATCTTCTTCGATGCAATGACATTGTCCTGAACCCAGTTACAATGGAGGTAATGAAAGGGCAGGATAAGGTGAAGCTTACGAAAAATGAATTTGAGCTCTTAAAGTATTTCCTCGCCAATCAAAACATGATTCTTACACGGGAACAACTGCTGAACCATATATGGGGCATGGATTTTGAAGGTGATATCCGTACCGTTGACACCAACATCCGCAGGCTTCGCCAAAAAATCGGAGAGGAATATATTCAGACAAGGATCGGTATGGGATATATTATGGAGAAACGCCATGATTAAACGGAGAGTGAAAATACGCCGGTTATCTACGAAATTCCTTTTTGGCATAACGGGAATTCTTGTGCTGATTTTAATAGCAACCCTGCTTATTAATTCCCGGATCGCAGAACGGTATTATCTGAATCAGCAGAGCCGGTATGTCAGGAAGACGGGAGAACTTCTGAAAGAACGCCTGCAGGAAGGTCTGGAAGCGGATAAAGTAATAGAGGAACTGGAAGCTTCAGAACAGGTATTGATTGTTTATTCTGCAAAATCAGACAGCTATGATGAACTGAGCATGGATTTACGAAGAAAATTTCAGGAAAAGGGATTAGGCTTTCAAAAATTCTGGCTTTGGGATCAGGATTATATTTCCGCCGTTCAGAAGGGCAGTCAATTCCGCCTTTATCAGCAGAAAAAGCTGAATTATGCTATTTTGGTGGAATATCTGTCTTCCGGAGAAAATCTGTATGCAATAGCTGCGATTGTTCCCAACACAGGAGAATTTGTCCGAATCATCAACCATTTCAGTATTCTGCTGTATTCCATTTCCCTGTTGGCAGCTGTGCTTTTGATTTATTTAATGATAAGGCATATAACAGAACCGCTGCAGCAAATGGAGCATTTTTCCAAAAGAATATCCGAACAGGATTATGGGCAGCTGACGGTTCAGACGCATGATGAACTGGAAAGGGTAGCGGACAGTATGAATGAAATGTGTATGTCCATCCAGCAATATCAAAAGGAACTGTTGATAAAGAATCAGCAGATGGAACAGCTTCTGAACGATGTAGCTCATGATTTAAAAACGCCGGTATCCCTGATTGGCATATATGCCGATGGTATCAGAGACGGTTTGGATGATGGTACCTTTTTGGAAACAATTGCACAGCAGAATGCCAGAATGGCGCAAATGATAGAGCAGCTTCTCAATCTGTCACGTATTGGCCAGAAGAATTATCCGTCGGGAAAAATCAAACTGGACATATTGCTGCGGCAGTGTATGGAGGAACAAGAAGTCTTTTTGCAGGAGAGAAAACTAATTCTGAAAGATAATATTGTACCAAATGCGGAGATTGACGGAAATGCCGAGTTAATCCGAACTCTTTTTTTCAACCTGCTGTCCAATGCGGTAAAGTATGCCTCAGCTCCGGACATCGAAATAGAACTATCCCAAAACGAGGAAGGAACGTATCACTTCTTCATTTCTAATGCACTGGAAAATGAAGATTTAGACATAGAGCAGATTTGGGTTCCTTTTTATGTAGGGGAATCATCCCGGAACAAATCGCTGTCAGGAACCGGATTGGGACTCTCCATTGTAAAAAAGATTGCCGTTCAATGCGGGTATAAGATTCAGTGCAGGAAAAAGGGCGGGAAGATTATATTTGAAATGGATTTTCAATAATAAATAATATAGAGGGTATAATCAGATACTGAAAATATCTGGTTATATCCTTTTTTGAATGACCTAATAAGGCATTATTTGTGCAAAATAAATTCTCTTTTGACACACGGATGTAATACCTGCCTTTTATAATCCTAAAAGTACATGAAAGAAAGTACAGTAAAGCAAATATCGGAAACAACGAAAGGAAAACAACTAAAATGAGAAAACATAATTATTTCCACATAGGTATATCCGTACTTCTTATACTAAGCAGTATCCTGAGCGGATGTGGGATAAAAAATTCCATGGAAGAGTCCGAGAGCGGGGCTAATGAGCAAACAATATCCCAACAGACATTGAATCCTACCGTTTCAATAAATTATCAGGCAGATCCGGAGGATTTTTCCCTGATTTTAAAAGATGGAGACAATCAGATTGCAGTATCCGGCCAATCCCCCAAACGAACCGTGTCTGATTTCCGGGAAAGTGATACAGAAACATTCTGGAGATATCCGGAAGAGCAAATCTCAGTTTCCATCAAACCACAAGATAATTATTTAAGTGTTACAATAACCTCAGAAACAGATGACGATAACGAATTTAGCTGGCCCAATATTTCCGCGGACACTTATTACATTCCTTTTGGAGAGGGAAAACGAATTCCTGCGGATGATTTGATATGGCAGAACTATCTGAATGCTCAGGAATTTTCCGTTCTGGAACAGCTGTCCATGCCCTTCTGGATTACCGAAGCGGGAGATTATTCTGTACTTTTCATTATGGAGAATCCATATCGTACGCAGTTGAATTTTTCGGCAAATCCCGATATTGCCTTTTCCGTTTCTCATGAATATCCTCAAATCGATGATGTAAAGGAAAATCGTTTTCGAATCTACCTGACAGACAGCAATCCGGTCAGCGCCGCAAAGCTTTACCGCAGTTATGTGAATGAACGGGGAGATTTCAAGACCTTAGAGCAGAAAGCGGCGGAAAATCCGGATATCCGTAAGCTTTATGGAGCGCCGTTTATATATTTATGGGGTGATTTTGTCCTTTCAGCCGATAACATCAATTGGCAGGCGTTCCGTAATTCCCTGTCTTCCCCTGTGATGGAGTATCTCCTGTCTTTTTCGGAAGAAGTGGAAAACGGTTCTGAGTTCAGGAACGTGACAGAGGAAATAAAAAAGCAGGATTATGTGGATGTATATCAGAAAAATATAATCTGCGGATATATCAGCCAGGTACTTAAGAGGGATGATTTTTGTGATGAATCCATTTTCCCATCCGGCAATTCACTGAAAGAGCTTATGCCGGACGGCTATGAAAACTTAAATCAGTCGGAAAAAATTCGGATAAATAAACAGGCGCTGGCTGAAAGCCTGCCGAACGTTTTTCAGGATGCCGGACAATGGATGAACGCATCTACCGTGGATTTGCTTCAAAGTATGCAGGAGAATGGGATTGATCGGGCCTGGATAGGCCTGAACAGCTGGGAACAGGCCTATGCCAAACCGGAGCTGATAGAAACCGCACAGAACCAGGGATATCTGATTGCCAGCTATGATTCCCACCATTCCATCCATGAACCGGGTAAGGAGCAGTGGATTACAGCAGAATTTACGGATAAGTCCTTGTATGAAGAGGCTGCAGTCACCAATAAAAATGGCGAAAAAGCGGCCGGATTTCAAAATGTGGGACGTAAGCTGAATCCTGTGCATTCCCTTCCGGCAGTAGAAGAGCGTATGGAAACAATCATGGCAAATCAGCTTCCTTTTAATTCCTGGTTCATCGACTGTGATGCGACAGGGGAAATTTACGATGATTATACTCCCGGTCATATGACGACGCAGGAGGAGGATCTGGCTGCCAGGTTGGAACGGATGGCCTTTATCCGCGACCAATACCATATGGTCATAGGTTCCGAAGGAGGGAATGATTTTGCGGCTTCTACAATCGCATACGCGCACGGAATAGAATTGAAGAGCTTTTCCTGGATGGATGAGGATATGAAAAGCAATAAAGACAGTGAATATTACATTGGAAATTACTATAATCCGTCAGGGGGAGTGGCGGCTCATTTTTCCAAAGTAATTCCTTTGAAAGAAAAGTATGATACTATTTTTGTGGATCCCCGGTATGATGTGCCTTTGTATAAATTGGTCTATAACGATTCGGTCATTACGGCGGCTCATTGGGACTGGTCAACATTCAGGATTCAGGGAGCGGCGCAGGATCGGATGGTTCGTGAGGTTCTCTACAATGTACCGCCACTCTGGCATCTTGATGACGTGGAATGGGAAAAGTATAAAACTGCCATTGCTGATCATTATTCCGTATGGTCGGATTTCAGCAGGCAGGCTGTACTTCTGGAAATGACTGATTTCGAATATGTAACACCGGAAGGAAGCGTACAGAAAACGGTATATGGCAGTGAACTTTCTGCAGTAGCTAACTTCAGCGATTCTGTATATCAGTATGAAGACTCCGAGATTCCGGCGCACTCTGTATTGATAATAAATGGAATGGAAAATAAAATTTATACCCCATCAGCAGACTGATTCAACAGAGACAGGGCCATCGGAAAACAGATAGCCCTGTCTTAAATCATTCCTTTTATGAACAGCAGGGAGTCAGATCATTCCTGCATTTTACATGCAATACATAATCCCTCATGCAATAAATCATCGCTTATCAGGCCATCTCATCCCGAAGGGCATCAATAATATTCTCCTTCTTTATCTTGTTAATCGTATACAGCATCGTAATAAATACAATAAACAGGACTCCAAACACGCTGATCCCGATACTTCCCCAGGGAATCGAAAATCCGACTTCATCCACAATCATTCCCCTGTGAACCAGCCATGCGGCAAATACTGCGATGGGAAGGCCATAAAGCAGCGCCCTCATTCCGTAAAAAATACATTCAAAATTCATCATTTTCTGGAAATCGTGTTCAGACATTCCCACGGAACGGAGCATGGCGAGCTCCCGCCTGCGCAGCTTAATATTTGTGGAAATCGTATTGAACACATTGGCGACTGCAATCATCGAAATCATAACGATGAAGGTATAGGCAAATACATTGGCTATAAAAATATAATTCCTGTTTTCATCCATCATTTGATACATATTGTAAAGGCTGTATTCTCCCGTAATTCCTTCACCTTCTATAATAGTCTCCATTTCCGATGCCGAAAGAGAGGGATCGGTTGACTGAAAACTTAAACTTTTCACGCCTTTCGAAGCATCCGGGAATTCAAAGGTACTTTTTGCAGAATAAGGCGCGAGCACCTGGAAGCAGGCCTGTTTCTGTCCGGAGTTTCCTCTTGCCGGAGGAGAATCCGGCGGTACGAAATCCACAAAGGCAACATCGATATTTTTGCTTTCGGACAGCTTTTCCCCGCTGTCGGTTTCAGGAATAAGAGTGATTTTTACAGAAGAATTCCTGAAAACAGTAAGGATACGGTCATCCTCCGCCGTCATGGAAACGGCAATAAACTTCGCATTTTCTCCGGTATACTCTGTCTCGGATAACCCCAGCTCTTTGAGAATATTCTCATACCGGCTGTCTTCAAGGAACTGTATATTTACGGGCAGATCCACAATTTCATCTGTTGAACTCAGGCCTTCATGCTGCAGATAATCATCGGAAAGCGCACCGGCGCCGACAGTACAGGAGTAAGCCATAACTTCCTGATACAAAGCATCATATACACCTCGGGCAGTTTTCAGCTTCTCATAAAGCGAAAGCATTTGCCCGTCATCCAGATCCTGTGTGGAAAAAATAATATCATAATCCGTAATCTCTGTCCGCTGGCTCGACATTCGTTTCATATCAGCCGTCAATGCGCTGGTGGAAATGAACAGGACTATGCTTAAAACAAGGGAAAGTATAATGCTGCGGTATCTTTTTTTGTTCCTTTTGAAATTTTTCAGTGCAAGCGTTCCTTCCAGACCGTAAATACGCATGGACAGCCTGGAGGTTTTTACGGTTTTGGATTCGATTTTTACCTCGTTCGTCTGGCGGATGCATTCCATCACCGGTGTGTTGGCGGCCTTTCTGGCCGGGATATATGCAGAAATCAGGATGGTAAGCAGGCTGACTGCCGCCGCGGCGATAAGCGCAGGAGCGGATAAGGTCAGGGTCAGAGGAACATCCTGGAAGAGGATGCTGGCAAAGTTTTGGGAAATAACGGAAATGACCAGTCCGATGCTGATGATTCCGACCGCAATACCGATGGGGATGCCGATCATGCCTATGCAGAATCCTTCAAACAATACCGAATTGCGCAGCTGCTTTGCCGTGGCTCCCACGGAAGAGAGGATGCCGAACTGCTGTGTCCGTTCATTCAGTGACATGTTGAATGAATTATAGATAAGAAAAATGGATCCGAGCATGATGATGGCGATGACAATGCCTCCCATAGAGTACATGAACATATTGAACAGGTTGTCATCGGAAATCCCCATGAAACGCAGTACGTTGTCATTGAGGACGTAAGCATGGTTTCCGGTACTGTTTATATAGGCGCGTACCTGACGTGGATTTTTCAGGGTGACAAACAGGCTGAAGCTGTCCGTTTCGGTGCGGTCATCCGCTTTGGTTATTAAAGTATATCCCGGAGCGGAAGCCTCCTCATAATCAGGCCTGCGGCAGGTACCGACAACGGTATAGGTTTTCTCTGCCTGCGGCACGAACGTTTCCCTTTCGGCAGAATAGGGATCGCCTTGAGACAGCTTACGGTCTCCGTCCATGCGGTTTCCTACGGACAGGGAAAGGGTATCGCCCACCTTGAAGCTGACACCGCCGTCAGACGCGACTTTGCTGGATATCAGAATTTCCCCGCTGTTTTCGGGCAGTCTGCCTGAAAGCAAAGTGATGGGAAGCGAAGCAAAGGTTTCATCGGTGAAGCCGGCTATGAAAAGGTAGGGTTTATCCGGATTTTGGCCGCCGTCAAGCCCGGCATAGCCGATATTGTCAAAAACCGCTGTGGCAGCAAGTTTATCATTGACGGCCTGTTCCCGGATAAAAGAGGAATCGGCGTCCAAAAACGCGGCATGCCAGCCGCCGTATTTGGAAATGGATCCGTTTATCAAATAATTCAGAAGAGAAACGCCAAAGGTGGTGACTGCTGTTACCATGGCAGCGGACAGAATGACTCCGACAATGGTTACGAGGGTACGGGTACGATTTTTTTTCAGTCCATGGAGGGCTACCTTGTTAAAGATATTCATGAGCGTGCCACCTGCCTCTCATCACGCACCACTTTTCCATCCGCGATGCAGATAATCCGGTCCGCCTGGAGCGCAATATTTTCATCATGTGTGACAATGATGAGGGTCTGGTGATATTTGTTGTGGCTTTCTTTCAGAAGATGGATGATTTCCTGGCCGTTTTTGCTGTCCAGGCTGCCGGTAGGTTCATCGGCAAGCATGACGGCGGGGGCATTCATCAGAGCGCGGCCGATGGCGACACGCTGCTGCTGGCCTCCGGACAGCTGGTTCGGCAGATGTGTTTTGCGCTCCTCCAGGCCAAGGAGCTCTAACAGGTCGTTCAGCCGTTTCTGGTTGACTTTGCGTTTGTCCATGAGGATAGGAAGGGTAATATTTTCTTCCACATTCAGGGTCGGTATCAGGTTATGGAACTGGTAAATCAATCCTACCTGGCGTCTGCGGAAAATGGCGAGCTTTTCATTGCTCTGTCCGTATACATCCTGGCCCTCCAGGTATATTTTCCCGCTTGTAGGGATGTCCACGCCGGCGATGGCGTGCAGGAGGGTGGATTTGCCGGAGCCGGAGGAACCGATGATTGCGGTGAATTCCCCTTTTTCGATAGTAAGTGAAATATGGTCGAGCGCGGTAACCTGGTTTTCTCCTTTTCCATAGACCTTGCATAGCTCTTTAATTTTTAAAAACTCCATTATATGTGTCTCCTTTCGTAGTTCATAGCCATATAATAGAACTTTCAGCTTACATTTCGGTGACTTTTCGGTGAGAGATCCGTCACTTTGGAAAGCGGATGACAAACATCGCGCCGCCCCGGGGATGATTCCGGGCGGTGATGGATCCGCCTTGTCTTGTGATTATGGTCCGGCACAGCGCCAGGCCTATTCCATATCCGGCGGTGCTGGAATTTTGCCCTCGGTAAAACCGGTTAAAAAGGTTTGGAAGGTCTTCTTTTTTGAAGCCCTCTCCGCTGTCATGAATTGTGATTTCCGTAAAAATGGGATTGTCCTCACAATGGATATCAATTTTTCCGTTATCGCCTGCGCTTTCCATGCAGTTTTTGAAGATGTTCTGAAGGGCTTCCGACAGCCAGTTGAAATCCCCGTCTATGGTTATTCCGGGTGGTACATCGGCCTGCAAAGAGATATTATGAAGCTCCATGGGGATCTGAAGAGGTTGGAGTGCAGCAGTAATTAAGCTGTTTATGTTGACTTGCTCCTTCTGAAAAACCGCAATTCCTGCATCAAGGCGTGATAATTTCAAAAGGGAAGTGAGCAGCCAGTCCATCCGTACAAGCAGTTCCTCTGTTTCCCTTATCAGATTTTTCCGTTCCTTTTCATCAGAAGTATTTTCTATTAATGACAGGACGAGGGTTATCGATGTGAGAGGAGTCCGGAGCTGATGGGCGACATCAGCAAGGGAGTCTGCAAGATGCTCCTTTTCTTTTTTCAGAGCGTCGTTTTGTTCCCGGATACGCAGCATCATTTTGGTGATTTCACTTTGCAGGATGGAAAGTTCCCCTTCCTCCGATTCCGCAATAAATAGATGGTCGGCATTATGAAGCACGAGATCAATCTGCTCGGAAATCTGCATAAGGCTTTTGTATCTGGCTTTTGTAAACACGAAGAAAGCTGTTCCGAAGGCAAAGGAAGAAAACAGGGCAAGAATCCCTGCGGCCATATTGTTGGCGAACCCCAGCGTCACGGAAGCAGCGGCTATTAAAAAGAAGATGATGGCGAACTGCCGAAATTCCCTATTCCGAAGCATTTCCATCCCCCAATCGGTATCCGGTTCCGCGGACGGTCAGAATGATCTGCGGATTAGCAGGATCCTTTTCTATTTTTTCCCGAAGCCGTTTGATGTAAACGGTGAGTGTGTTATCATTTACAAATTCACCGGCAGCATCCCACAGTTCATCGAGCAGGCGGTTTCTTGTTATAATAATTCCCGGGTTGTTGATAAATACCAGCAGCAGGCGGTATTCCAGTGCAGAAAGAAAAACGTCGCTGCCGTCTTTTTTGACGACACCGCTGGCAGTATCGACATGAAGGCCGCAGATTTCAAAAGCGGATGTGCTGACTCCGCTTTTGCGAAGGGCGGTTTTGATTCTTGCTACCAGTTCGCGGGGGCGGAAAGGCTTGGTGATATAGTCATCCGCGCCCATATTCAGTCCGGTGACGACACTGGCTTCGTCGCCGGAGGCGGTCAGAAAGATGACGGGAATATCCTGGGATTCTTTGATTTCCGTGCAGACCGTAAAGCCGTTTCCGTCGGGCAGAGAGATGTCAATCAGCGCGAGATCGAATCTGCTGCCGGCGAGCGCAGCAAGGGCCTCGCGTCTTGTGGGGGCGTGGGTGACGGTGAAGCCTTCTGCGCGGAGCAAAAGGATTAGGTTTTTGGCGATTGTAAGGTCGTCTTCAAGTAAGAATATTTTCTTCATTTCTTCTTCCTATCTTTTTTGGTGGATGATTTTGCGTAGGGTGTGAGTATGCCCCTATGCCCGCCGGTTCCGTGTCTGCCGTCCGTATGGGTCCCCGTGCTTTCCTCCGCCGTCCCCGGACATGCAAGGGTCCTTACAGGGGACGCTTTCGCTCGGATAAGCACGCAGCGGTACTAAGGCTGCAAAGGACGCAGCCTAAGGACCGGCGAGCTTATAACGCCCCTTACAGGAATCCTTGCAGGGCGGCGGCACACAGGCGGACGGCAGGAGACACGGCGGCATGCGCCCGGAATTTTTATATGCACCCCTGCCAAAGAAAACTATCGTCCTTCTTTATATTTGCCCGGCGGGCTGCCTGTCCGCTGACGGAAGAGATTGGAAAAGTAATGTTCATCGGAAAACTGCAGGCGGTAAGCGATTTCCTTGACGGTAAGGCCGGTATTCCTGAGAAGGAGGCAGGCGGTGTCGACTTTGCGGGACAGGATATATTCATAAGGCGTCTGTCCGTAGGCCCGGCGGAAAACGCGGGTGAGCTGCGAGGGGGAGAGACTGGCTGCTTCCGAAAGCTGCCGTATTGTCAGCTTTTCATAAATATGCTCGTCTACATATTTTCTGATATGTACGGCGGTTTCCGGCAGCGGTTTTTCCCGGCTGCCCCCTGCGGCTTCATGTGCCGCAAGATTCAGCAGGATTTCATGAAACAGCAGGGACGTGCGTTTGGCCAGTTCCGTTTTGCTCCCCTCCTTCTTTTCACAAAGCTGGACAAATTCCCTGAAAAGGGGGTAAATATTGCAGTTTTTAAACAATACCACGTCCCGCAGCCCGTAACCGTCCACAAGGGTGTCACAGAGCGTTCCCCTCACATTCATCCAGATTTTCTGCCACGGGTGTCTCGGATCCGCCCGATAGTCCTGATATTTCCCTGATGCCAGGAGATATACGTCTCCTTTTTCGGGATGGTAAATCTCCTCTCCGATCTGCACCACTCCCGTTCCTTCCATAACATATTCCAGGCAGTAAATGAGGGAATTTTCCCTGACGATATGATAATGGCTGTCCGGATAGGTAATTCCAGTCATTTCAATCCCGAAAACCTCTTCTCCCGGCAGCTGTCCGGGTAGGAATGTAATAATATGCTCCATGACGCTTGTTTTCCTCACTTTTTTGCGCGTATAATCCATTTATCAAGGTATATTATAGCGGTATACTACAAGAAAAACAAGAAATGCAGGCAAAACAGGCATAACGGCCGGTATTGTCTTGGATCGTACCGCCGGTTATCCGGCAGAATGGAGGTTTTTATGGAAACAATGCCCAGAGCGGAGCATCCGTTCCCGCAATTTGTGAGAGAGGATTGGACAAACCTGAATGGGACATGGGACTTTGCATTTGATTTTAACTGCAGTGGCCTGGAGAGGGGCTTCGGAAAGAGTACGGAATTCCCGGACAAAATCCTGGTTCCCTTCTGTCCGGAAAGCAAGCTGAGCGGCATCGGCTATACTGATTTTATTCCGGCAGTGTGGTATCACCGTACTATAAAAATTACTTCCGAACAGCTGAAGGGAAAGGTTTATCTGCATTTCGGCGCGGTTGATTATGAGTGTATGGTCTTTGTCAACGGAACGGAAGCCGGAAGCCATAAAGGCGGTTATGTTTCCTTCGCACTGGAAATTTCTTCGCTCCTGAAGGAAGGGGAAAACCATCTTGTGGTTTATGCCCGCGACGATACCAGAAGTCCCATGCAGCCCATCGGCAAGCAGAGCGACCGGTATTATTCCTACGCTTGTTCCTATACCCGTACCACAGGCATCTGGCAGACCGTATGGCTGGAATTCACTCCCCAGTCCCATATCCGCAGCGTACAGTACTATCCCAATACCGCCGATGGTTCCGTTACCATCAAAGCTGTGGTGGAAGGGGAAGGCACCTTCTGCGCATCTGCTTTTTATGAAGGGACCGAATGCGGAAGTGCCATGGCGGAAACGATTTCCGGGAATGTAACCGTCACCATCCCCTTAAGTGAGATCCATCTTTGGGAAGCCGGCGCAGGCCGTCTTTATGATCTCCGTCTTACCTTCTGTGAGGATAAGGTAAGCAGCTATTTCGGACTTCGTGAAGTAAAGCTTGACGGCTATCGTTTTCTCATCAACGGAAAATCTGTTTTCCAGCGTCTTATCCTGGATCAGGGCTTCTATCCCGATGGCATCTACACCGCCCCTTCCGATGAAGCGCTGGAAAATGACATCCGCCTTTCCATGGCGGCTGGCTTCAACGGCGCAAGGCTTCACCAGAAGGTATTTGAGCCCCGTTTCCTCTATCATTGTGACCGGCTGGGATATCTGGCCTGGGGTGAAATGGCCAACTGGGGCTTTGACCACTCCTCCTATTCCGGCTATGAGGCCTTTATTCCCGAGTGGATCCAGGCTATTGAAAGGGATTTCAACCATCCCTCCATCGTAGGCTGGTGCCCGTTTAATGAAACCTGGGATTATGAAGGAAGAAAGCAGGTGGACGGTCTGCTTGCCCTCACCTGGAAGATCACCAAGCAGTATGACACCACACGGCCCTGTATTGATACCAGCGGCAATTTCCATGTGGTTACGGATATCTTTGACGTACATGATTACGAACAGGATCCTGAAAAATTCGCTGCCACCTATCAGCCCTTTAAGGATGGAACAGGCGTCTTCTATGACCGTTTTGCCGATAAGCAGACCTATCGGGAAGGCCAGGCCATGTTTGTCAGCGAATACGGCGGAATCAAATGGGCTCCGAACAGCACGGATGACAAGGCCTGGGGATACGGTAACGGCCCTAAGACCGAAGAAGAATATGTGGCCAGATATAAGGGGCTTACGGATGCCCTTCTGGATAATCCGAGGATGTTCGGTTTCTGTTATACCCAGCTCACCGATGTGGAGCAGGAGCAGAACGGTGTCTATTACTATGACAGGACAGCTAAGATAGATGTTAATCTCTTCAAGGAAATCAACAGCAGAAAAGCTGCCATTGAAGATTAAGCCAGATACATACAGAAAGCAGGTGCGTCCGCGCACCTGCTTTCTTCTATATATGGCCTTCCATAATGATATTCTGAGGCTTCATGCCCAGGGCCTCATAAAAGCCCATGGCAGATTCATTGAACGCCCAAACCTTAAGCTCCACCTTCCGGATTCCCATAGGCCTGATCCTCTCCGCAAGAGCGTCATACAGCGCCTTTCCCACTCCCATATGGCGGAAATCCGGCAGGATGCAGATATCGTCAATATAAGCATATCTGCGCGGCAGCACTACAGGATGTACCGGAGCCTTTTTCAGCTTCACATTGCACATGCCCGCCGCTTTGCCGTCCACCTCCGCCACCAGGAAGAAGCTGTTTTCATCCTCCATAATCAGGCGGAAATCTTCCGGCCCGAAAGGGCTTTCTTCCAGATCCGCAAAAATATCAGGGCGGTTCATGGCATGGATATGCTGTTCCTCCCCGATTCCGTCGCGCAGAATCCAAAAATCATCCCAGCCGCCTTCTCTGACGGTTATCTTCTTTTTGCTGTTCATGATTTATTCTTCCGGCATCAGCGCCGGCTCTCCTATTTTACTGATAATTTTCCTGTTAATCCTTCCATAGAAGAAAAGCGTCATGCTTAAGGACATGAGCTCCGCTATGGGGAAGGCCCACCATACGTTGTTCACATTTCCGGTAAGGGAAAGCAGATATGCGGCGGGAAGCAGCACGATAAGCTGTCTTGCCACGGAAACAACAAGACTGTAAACACCGTTTCCCAGAGCCTGGAACACACTTCCCATAACGATACAGAATCCGGCAAACATAAAGCTTATGCTTATAATGCGCAGCGCCGGAACGCCGATGGCCAGCATGTTTTCCGAAGCATTGAACATGGCCAGCAGCTTGTCCGGGAAGATCTGGAATACCAAAAGCCCAATCAGCATAATGGATACCGCATAAGTAATACTCAGGCGGGTTACATGCTTCACCCTCTTTTTGCTGCCCGCCCCGTAATTATAGGCCACAATAGGCACCATACCGTTATTCAGCCCGAATACCGGCATGAAAATAAAGCTCTGTACCTTGAAATACACACCGAAAACCGCCGTTGCGGTGGATGTGAACTGAATGAGGATTAGGTTCATGCCATAGGTCATTACCGAGCCTATTGCCTGCATGATAATAGAAGGTACGCCGACGGCATAAATCTTCCCGATCATCATCTTATCCGGCCTGAATTTCCGGAAATCCAACTGGATATCTTTATTCACCTTTACATTAAACAGGATGGCAAGGGTTCCTGCCACAGCCTGGCCGAAAACGGTCGCCGCCGCCGCGCCGGCCACTCCCAGCTCAGGGAACCCGAATAAACCGAAAATCAGGATAGGGTCAAAAATAATATTGATAACGGCCCCGATGGACTGCGTAACCATAGTGTACATGGTGCGTCCGGTGGACTGCAGCAGCTTTTCAAAGGTCATCTGTGTAAACATACCTATGGAACAGATACATACAATGGTCAGATAGGTTACCCCGTAGGAAACGATTTCCTCGTTTTTTGTCTGGCTTAAATAAAAAGGCTTTGCAATAAGCAGGCCGATAATCAGAAAGAGTACGTAAGATACAATTGCAAGAAAAACTCCGTTTTCCGCCGCCTTATTTACATTCTCCTGATTCTTTTCTCCCAGGCTCCTGGAAAGCACCGCATTGATACCTACGCCGGTTCCCGTACTCAGGGCAATCATAAGGGACTGGATGGGAAAGGCAAGGGAAACTGCGGTCAGCGCATTTTCGTTGATCATGGAAACGAATACGCTGTCCACGATATTATAAAGGGCCTGTACCAGCATGGAAATCATCATGGGAAGCGCCATGGATAAAAGCAGCTTATTCATAGGCATAGTTCCCATCTTATTGGTCATTACCCGTTCTCCGCTTCCGCCTTCCCGGACCGCAGCCCGTTCTTCTCCTGTTACACTGTTCTTTTGTTCTTCATTCATAATAACACCACTTTCTATCTCTTAACTAGCTAACTGTTTAAGTATAATAGAAAGAACAGTCGGTTGCAAGTAATTTTTACTCGTAAAACAATCCGCTGTTCTTTCCATATTCTATAAGCACAATAACCAAATGTGCCGTTATGCGTGAGGGATATTGGTGAATTCCGAGATTTCACGGCTGATGGTGCACAAATCCCCTGTATTCAAATCATGCAGCCTTTGATGGCCGGTTATCCTGGCAAAGGTCTTCAGCTCCGCAAGGGAACAATTCAGGTAGTTGGCAACGCGGGCCGCCGCCGCATCCACCTTCAGCCTCGCCCTGAGCGTTTCATCCTGAGTCGCCATCCCTATCGGACATTTGCCGGTACCGCAGATACGGTACTGCTGGCAGGCCGCCGCCATCAGCGCACCGGAAGCCACGGCAACGGCATCCGCGCCCATAGCCAGCGCCTTTGCAAAGTCGGAGGATACCCGCAGTCCGCCGGTAATCACCAGGGAAATATCCGATTTCACGCTGTCCAGGTATTTCCTTGCCCGGTACAGGGCGAATACGGTAGGGACGCTGGTGGAATCTCTCACAAGCCTGGGGCTCGCTCCCGTGGCTCCCCCTCTTCCGTCAATAGTTATAAAATCCGGCCCTGCAAATACACAATATTCCAAATCCCGTTCCAGACGGCCGGCCGCAATCTTGATACCAATAGGCCGCCCGTCGGATTCCGCCCTCAGCTTATCCACCAGGGCCTTCAAATCCTCTTTCGTTGCAATCCCCGGAAACCGGGAAGGACTGATCACATCCTCACCTAAGGGCTTGTTCCGCAGCGCCGCAATTTCCGGTGTCACCTTGCCTCCCGGCAGATGGCCGCCCATCCCGGGTTTGGTGCCCTGGCCGATTTTAATTTCCACAGCGTCAGCCCTGCGCAGGTTTTCCGAAGTGACGCTGTACAGATTGGGCACATATTCGAAAATATATTTTTCCGCCGCCTCTCTTTCCTCCGGCAGGATTCCACCCTCACCGCTGCACATGGCCGTATGGGCAAGCGCGCTTCCCTTTGCCAGAGACACCTTGGCCTCCTTGGACAAAGCGCCGAAGGACATATGGGATATGTACACCGGATTGCTCAGTACCAGCGGCTTTTTGGCATTAGGCCCAATCACCGTTGTGGTATCCACAAAAGCATGCTCGTCCAGCGGAAGCGGATTCAGCTGGGCCCCCAGGAGAAGGATATCATCCCAGCCCGGCATGCTCATCCGCGTCCCCATCGCTTCTATAATAGGCTGTCCGGTCACCGCCATTTCATGGATTTGATCCATGTAGCGGACAGAGCCATCCATCCGCCTGTATTCCGTGGGATAAGATAAATCCTGACTCTCTTCCGCCTCCGGCGCGGCTGTCTCCGGCCTCGCCGGTTCCGGAACGGCTTCCTGTCCTCCGCTTTCCTCCACCAGACGGAATTTATCCATGCTGCCTCCGCAGACCGGACATTTCTCCAGATCAGAAAACTCCTTCTCTTCCGCGTCCTCATCAAAGATGTAACCGCAGATTCCACATTGGTACCTTGCCATACGCTGTTCCCCCTTATTTCTTTATTTGATCTCTTACTTCTTCAATCCCCTGATCTTTATTCTCCAGGGGCTGGATCCACATGTGACTGTCCGGGTTCTGCACATCCTGGCAGATGGGCACCCGCCCTTCCAGATCCCTTCCTTCAAAGGTCTCAAAAACACCGTTCTTCGCTTTTCCCTTCCACTCCTGCACATTTTTTTCAGTATTCAGGGTATTGATATACATATCGCCGTCATACAGGCCATCCTTGAAGTTTCCTATTATATTCTGAAAATAACGGCTTCCGGGTTCTGCCTTTCCCACATCCAGATCATAGCGCTCATGCCCTTCTCCGTTGGGGAGGTTATTCAGCCAGGCTCCTTCATAGCTGTGGCTGACAAAAGCCGGATCGACATCCGCGGCTTTTCCGTCTCCGTAGTACATTTTAATCCACATGCCCTGTCCGCTGCGGAAACCGTCCTTCCATTCTCCGTAGTAATATTGATCCTCCCCGTAAACAGCAATGCCTGTCCCCTCCGGACGGCCCTCTTCATTCCTGTCTCCATAGTAATAGAAGTATGCGGAGCTTTTCAGAGAAGCGGACATAGCCCTGTAATGCGCCAGACCACTTAAATCCTCCACGGCCTCCACATTATTCCCGGACCAGTAATCCATCATTTCCGCAAGCATCTGGGAATTTGTTTTCTTCACCACCGTAACACCGGTATTGCCGCTCACCTGGGCTGCGGGAGGAATCCCTGAGCCGGATACCGTCCCCTGTCCGGCTGGTGACGGCGTTTCGGCAGGCTCTTCCGCCTCCAGTTCTATGGTCTCCTGAACCTCCACAGGCTCCTTATCGGGCACAGTTCCGTCATTTTCTTCACTGCCTGCCTGTTCCCCGGTTTCTTCCTGTTCAGGAACCGTGCTCTCCGCCACAGTTTCCGATGCTGTTTCCGTTTCTTCGGACGCTCTTTTCCCTCTGGCGCTCACCACACACAGAATCAGTATTACAATGATAAAAAGAAGCAGTGCAATGACCGGCACCAGCTCCCTGACCAGTTTGTTATTTTTCATTCAGATATTCTCCTGCCTTTTTGTCTCTCCGGAGCTTACTGCCGCAGGAATGCTGTAATCCTGGCGGCTGTCCGGCGATATCTCTTTTATTCTATCACACTTGTACCTGCTGTCACAGAAAGATTTTCTTAATTCTTCCTTTTCTTCTGTACATAGATCTCCGCCCAGGCGGGAAGAAAGCCTGAACGGACAGCCACATTCCTGGAAACCCCATGGGATTCGCTGGTTCCGTAAAAAGGGATCTTCCCCCTCCGCAGAATCTCCTGCTTCAGAAGAGTGACCAGCCCCGCCGCCAGCCCTTTTCCCTCAAAAGCGGGGAGGACATCAATCCCGATCTGCCACATAAGAGGGCTGTCCTCACTGGCTCCGGCCACCGCCACGGTTTTCCCGTCCAGCACCGCTGCCGCCGCAATCATATCCGGCATCAGCTCCGCGCCGCATATGGCATGGCGGAAGGCCGCCCCTTCCTTCCAGTCCGCAAGCTCGTCCTTTTCATACCATCGGATTTCAAAGGATGGCGGCAGCGCAGCCTCCTCTTTTCCTCCCGGCAGGAAATAAATATGGGTATCCGCAATACGGCGGCCAAAACGGGCCAGCTGCCGATCCAGCCTGCGGAGGTTGGAAAACTGACAGAACCACTCCGGCGCGACCCCGCCTTCCTGATATTCCCGGCAGCACCAATCGTAGATGGCATCATCCGCCAGAAGATAACCCTTCCCGCAAAATAAAACGGCACGGAAAAACAAGTCCATCCCCTGATAAACCCTGGCTCTGGAAGCGATCCCATAATCCAGCCCTGCCGCCGCCTTTTCCATGCATTCCCTGACCAGGTATCCATAGGAAACATCCGTCATAAAATCCTGTTCCGGCATCCCGGGCTTTTTCCCAATCAGATATCCCTGACGTGTCCCCGCACTTTCCGGCGGAAGGGCACAATCCATAAGGAACTGAGCCTCTGCCTGCTTTATCATATCTTTTCCAATCCTCACGGTGGTATCCTCCTTTTCATTCCGTCACTTTATTTTCGTTTTTATGTGAAATTCTTTCCATTTTATAAATAATTCCCCGCTTCTCTTGACAGTTTTCACCGGTCTGACTAGAATGTAACAAGAATATGGGGGAAAAGCGATTTTTATTATATATCAATTTGCGTCCTAAGAAAAGGACTACGAGGTGCGACATGAAATTTCTTAAAAAAATAAAGGACAGTAAGCTGAATTTTATTCTGATGCTGCTCTATCCGATTGTCACTTTTTATCTTCTGGAGTGGTTCACTCATAATCCCTGGAAAACAATGAAGGCTACTCCGCAGGTTCTGAATATCATCATGTTTGAGCTCATCGCCCTGCTGCTGTTCGCCGCCATCGGAAAGCTGCATGTGGCTCTGATGACGGAAACCTTATTTTTCTTCCTTTACGGGCTGGTGAATTATTTCGTGCTGAATTTCCGTTCGGTACCCATTCAGCCCTGGGATCTTTTTTCCATCCGCACGGCGGCCAGCGTGGCGGATAACTACGAATATACGCTGGATAAGCAGGCCGTACTTGTCATTCTCGGCTTTCTGATCCTGCTGGCGCTGGAGTTTTTCTGCCGTTATTCCCTGAAAAAAGGAACCTGGAAGTTCCGTGTACCCACCGCGGCTGTCATCTGCGGTATGCTGGTTGCCTTCGGCGCCATGTTCCATTCCGATGAAATCGTACAGCAGAAGCTTCGTCTGTACGACAAGCTTTTTACGCCTACCACCATCAGCTTCAAGAACGGCACCGCCCTGGCTTTCGTCATGGAGCTGCGTTATATTTCCGTAGATAAGCCTGCGGGCTATAATGCGGGTACGGTACGGGAAGAGCTGGAGGCCTATTCCGCGCCGGAAGAAACGCCGGAAAAAACTCCCAATATTATCGTAATCATGAACGAAGCGTTTTCGGATCCTGCCGTCCTTGCCGATTTCCAGACAAATGAGGACTATATGCCCTTCATGCACAGCCTGATGGACGGAGCCGACAATACCATATCCGGCTGGCTGAATGTTTCGGTGCTTGGTGGGAATACCGCGAACACGGAATTTGAATACCTGACCGGCAATACCATGGCTTTTCTTCCTACGGGAAGCATACCTTATCAGCAGTATATTACCGGAGAAACCCCTTCCATGGCCTCTTACCTCGCCTCGCTGGGTTATAAGACCGAAGCCATGCATCCCTATAAGGCCACCGGCTGGGACAGGGATAAGGTATATCCCTTATTCGGATTCCAGGAAACCCATTTTCTTCCGGATTATAAAAATCCCGTCCTGGTAAGGGATTATGTCAGTGACAAATCGGATTTTGACAAAATCATAGAAAGCTTTGAGCAGAAAGAGGAGGGCCAGCCCCTTTTCCTGTTTAATGTCACCATGCAGAATCATTCTTCCTATACGGAAAGTTTTGACAATTTCCATCCGGATATCAAGGTAGAGGGAACGGATTCCGCCGCCCTTAATAATTACTTGTCCCTGATGAAGCTCTCCGATGAAGCGCTTCAGGAGCTTATCACCTACTTTGAAGGACAGGATGAGGAAACCATTATCGTCTTTTTCGGCGATCACCAGCCCACCAATTCCGTCGTGGAACCGGTCTGGAAGCTTAACGGCAAACGGAATTCCACACTGACTGAGGAAGAGGTGTCACGCCGCTATAAGGTTCCCTTTATTATCTGGGCAAACTATGAAATAGAAGGCGCGCAGAACGTGGAGACAAGCGCCAACTATTTGGGCAGCAAAACCCTGCAGGCCGCCGGGCTTCCCCTGCCCGCCTACTTCAGCTACCTCACCGCCTTTTCACAGGAGGTTCCCGTCATATCCGCAAACCATGTGGATTTAAAGGACGGCACCTTCACCAATGCGGAGGAGCAGGAAAGCCTGCTGTCACAATATAAAGGTTATCAGTATTATCAGCTCTTTGATTCTTCCGATAATTAATACCCCGGAGGTATAACGACAAATGAAATTTGCGCAAAACATGAAAGCGGGCCTGACGGTCCGGAAAAAGGGTTCACAGGCTGCGGACGGTTCGCCTTCTTTCCGGTCCCGCATCCGCAGCAATTGGGTATGCCTGCTTTCCTTCGCCATACCGTTCCTGATCATGCTCACCATTTTCATCATTAACGGTATTTTCCCTTTCGGTGACGAAAGCTTTATGCATTCCGATATGTATCATCAGTATGTTCCTTTTCTTTCCGAAATGCTGAGCAAGCTGCACAGCGGGGACAGTATGACCTATTCCTGGAATGTGGGCGTTGGCTCCAATTTTCTGGCCCTGTATGCCTATTATATGGCCAGCCCCTTTAACTGGCTCGTCGTACTCTTCCCAGCCAAGTATCTGATCGAATTTATGTCTTATCTGGTGATCCTGAAAATAGGCTTCTGCGGCTTTACCTTCGCCTGGTATCTCACAAGGCATTTCAAAACAAGAAGCGCGGCTGTCGTCCCTTTTGCCGTTTTCTATGCCATGTCAGGTTATCTGGCTGCCTACAACTGGAACGTGATGTGGCTTGACTGCATCTTCCTCTTCCCGCTGATCGCCCTGGGCCTGGAAAAGCTGGTGACCGAAGGAAAATACAAGCTTTACTGCATCAGCTTAGGGCTGTGTATTCTTTCGAATTACTATATTTCCATTATGGTCTGCATCTTCCTGGTTCTTTATTTCCTGGTACTGGTGCTGACAAACTGCCATACCTTCCGTCATATGGGGAAGGCTGTACTGCGTTTTGCTTTATTTTCCGCGCTGGCGGGGGGAATGGCCGCCATTCTGCTCATTCCCGAATATTCAGCGCTGCATCTGACAAAATTCAGTGATATCAATTTCCCCTCCAAGCTGACCTTTTATTTTTCCACCATTGATATGCTGGCACGGCATTGTATGGATGTGGCCGTGGAGACCGGGCTGGATCACTGGCCCAATATTTACTGCGGAGTCGCCATTTTCCTTCTGGTTCCTCTTTATCTTTCCAACAGTAAGATTTCCCTGCGGGATAAGGCGCTGCGTATCGGCCTGCTGGCCTTCATGCTGGTGAGTTTTTCCACCAACATGCTGAATTTCATATGGCACGGCATGAATTATCCGGATTCCCTGCCCTGCAGGCAGTCCTTTATGTACATTTTCCTGCTGCTCACCATCTGCTGTGAGGCGGTTATGCGCATCCGGGAATGCTCCTATAAGGCGCTGGGCGTCAGCTTCTGTATTTCCATCGGCTTTGTCCTTCTTTGTGAAAAAATCATCGACAATGAAGAGGCCTTTCCCGTGGAAACCTTTATCCTTACCGCCGCCTTTTTATGTCTCTATGGTATTTTCCTGTATTATTATAAAAAAAGAAGCTTCAGCCTGAAGCTTCTTGCCATCCTGACTCTCCTTGCCGTGACCGCGGAATCCGCCGTAAACATGTACCAGACCAGTGTTTCCGTCACCAGCCGCAGCAAATATCTGGAAAACCATGATAATTACCGTATCCTGGTGGAGCGTATCCGTGAAGAGGATCCGGATTTTTACCGGTTTGAGAAATTCAGCCGGGTGACTAAAAATGACGGGACTATGATCGGCTATCCCACCGCTTCCCTGTTCTCTTCCACGGCAAACGGCCATGTGGAGGAATTCTATGAAAAGCTGGGAATGAGCCACAGCAAGGTATTTTACTGTTTTGACGGGGCTACCCCTTTTACTTCTTCCCTTCTTTCGGTGCGATACATGTTTTCCAAATCCTCCCAGGAGGATCCCAATCTGTACACCCTGATTGACAGCCAGGGAGATATTTACCTGTATGAATGCAAGTATACCCTGCCTCTCGGTTTTATGGTAAATAATCATCCCGGTTTCAATCTTTCCTCCGGGGATTCCCAGACGGCTTCCGGTGAAAGCAGTGAAGGAAGCTCTCAGGAACAGACCGGTACAGAAACGGAAAACGCAGGGGCACTGGATGAATTTCTCGGAAACATTGAGGACACGCAGACCGATGTCCTGGAAAAGGTACTGGACCGCGAAGGCAGCAATCCGGTAGAAACCCAGAACCTGATGGTCCGGGCACTGGGTCTTGATGAGGCGCTGTTCTCCAGTGTGGGCACTGAGCAGGACGGGTCGGCCACGGTCATTACCGCACAACAGAGCGGACACTATTATGCTTATGTAAACGACAGTAAAGTGGATACTCTGAAAATGGAGTCCGAAGCCCTCTCCAAATCCTTTACCAAGCTGAAATACCGCTATATCTGTGATTTGGGCTGGCATGACGAGGGAGATGTGATTTCCCTGCATTCTGAGGACAGCACTTCTTTGAATGTATCCGCCTACCGCCTGAATGAAACAGTCATGGCCGGCGCGATTGACATACTGAGCCAGGAATCTATGACTGTGGATTCCTTTGATTCCACCCATATAAAAGGCCATATTGATGTGAGCCGTTCAGGGGAACTGATTCTCAGCGTTCCCTATGAACCCGGCTGGAAGATCCTGGTGGATGGCGAGAAGGTTCAGGCAGGCCTGTTTGACGATACTTTCATCAGCCTTTCTCTGGAACCGGGCGAGCATACCATTGAAATGCATTATTATCCCACCGGACTGACCCTCGGCATCGTCATCAGTTCTCTTTGCCTGGCAGGTTTCCTTCTTATTATCGTACTGGAAAGGCGCCGCAGACGCGGATTAGTGCAAAAAAGCAGCAGACAGGAGTGATTTTCTATGAATGCCCGTTCCCGTTATTCGGTTCTGGATCTGGTGAGGGGGCTTACCCTCATCAGTATGATTGCCTATCATGGGACTTATGATCTGGTTTATCTTTTTTCCATAAAAATACCCTGGTTCCATGGGGAACCGGGGTATCTGTGGCAGCAGAGCATCTGCTGGACATTTATCTTTTTGTCCGGCATGTGCTTTTCACTGGGCCGCCATCCTGTGAAGAGAGGTCTTATACTCACAGGCTGCGGCCTGATTATCACTCTTGTTACTGTGCTTGTCATGCCGGAATCCATCGTAATTATGGGTGTCCTGAACTTTTTCGGGTTTGCCACCCTCATAACCGCTTTCCTGCAGCCTTTGCTCCGCCGTATTCCGGCTTATGCAGGCATACCGGTAAGCTTTCTGTTGTTTCTGCTGACCAGGGAGGTCCCGTCCGGTTATCTTGGCTTTGAAGGGCTGCGCCTGGCGGCGCTTCCCCGTTTTCTTTATCAGGGTAAACTGATGATGGTTTTGGGATTTCCGTATGACGGATTCTATTCCACTGATTATTTTTCCGTGATCCCCTGGCTTTTTCTGTTTCTTACCGGATATTATGTCTGGAAGCTGCTGGAATGCGCAGACAGCTCCTTTCTTTCTTTCCTGCGCCGGTCATTATGCAGGCCTCTTGAGCTTATCGGCAGAAATACGCTTCCTGTTTATATGCTGCATCAGCCGGCGCTGATGGCGGTGTTTACTGCACTTGACCTGATTGGGATGATTTGACGGCAGAGGGCAGGCATCGGAAAATATATACAGCCTCTCTGTCGTCCTCTAACCGTTCCAATATCACAGGCTCCTTTTCTCCGTTTCTTACCACCAGCAAATCAGACCCCTGGCGTAATACAAATCCCTTTTCTTCCGCCGCCTGTTCCGGACACAGCTTATGAAAGTGTCTGTCCTCCATATATACGGGGCAGATAATATCACAGATATATGCGGCGCCTTCTTTTCCTGTTGATATATACAGCATATTCCGTTCTTTTTCCACAGTCAGGGCATTTCCTTCGCCGTCATACAGGGAAATGAGTCCTGCCCAGTCCGGAATGCGAATTGCTATGCTCCTCTTTTCCTCCGCATTCACCCGTATTTCTATTTTCCATCTCCTGTGGCCGGAAGGGGCTTTCATTTCTTCAATCCGCACAGATAATTCTCCGGTTTCCGCTTCGAAATCAAACAAAAAGGGAATATAGACAAAGGATTTGTCTTTTTCTTCCATCAGAACATATTTTTTCAGGTTCTGCAGTGTCATTGCCCCATGGAAATCACAGCACCATAATGCCTCTTCATCATATGTCCCGTAGCCCGCTACGCCGAATTCATCATACAGTACTCTTCTGTGTCCAAAGCCACCTGTTTCACACTGATTAATTTTAAGCTGATTATGCAGTACACGTTCCGCCATATCCAGATACACGGCATCTCCTGTCAGTTCAAAAAACAGCAGATTCACTCTGAGCCAGTCGGCCTGGGAACAGCCTTCATCCCGGTTGAAGCCCGGAATTCCTTTTTCCAGCAGTCCGCCTCCGGGCATTACGTATCCGCCTTCCACCAGATCCTTCCAGTTTTTTTCCGCCATGACGAGCCATTTTTTCTCCCTGCTCTCCTTATAAATCAGCAGCAGGCTGTATACACAGCAGAGATATCCATGGGTATGTTCTATCGGAAGCCGGTCAAATTGGTATTCCTGCCTGAAATCCGCCATTTTCTGCGCCTGACGCAGGTACTTTTCTTCTCCGGTAACTTCATAAAGTCTTACCAGACCCTCCATTCCCGGGAAATAACAGGTGGCATAACCAGCTGCATACGTACCCGTAGCCCGGTATTCCTCAACTCGTAAGGAAGATGCGAGTTCTTCTTCCGTATGAAGATAAAAATCTCCTAATTTACGGGCACAGGCAAGCATTTTTTCATCTCCGAAGGATAAATACGCTTCGATCAGTCCGGTAAAAATTCGGCTGCTGCCCCAGAGAATCGGCATCATTCTGGGAACAGGAGGCCGGCTTCCGTCAGCTGTGGGTTTCTCATAATCAATGGGCTGGCTCCAGTCAACCGGTATGCCGAAATGTCCCGCATCCCTCTGGTTTTCCGGAACCTTTTTCAGCATGAAGGAAAGAGCGGAGTGATAATCCGGATCGCCTTTTCCTGCGAGAGACATGATCTCAAGAAAACGTCCCGATATGTCACCGCTGTAATTGGTAAACCAACGTTCCTGATTGAAATCCAAATCCGCAATCAGAAACTGTTCATTGAATTCAGGTCCCTGAAGTCTTTTCAGAATCCTCTGCTCCATCTCCCCTATACTGCCTTTTAATATTGTATCTCCTGCATTTTTTCTGTCCAACGGACAGAATGTGCGGTTTTCTTTTTCCATCCTAGCTCCAGTCTGCCTTCACGGCGGTATTTGAGTTTAAGAATCAGGGAGGCTGAAAATCCGTGATTTTCAGCCCTCCTTTCCTACTATTGGAACTGTTTTTCCATTTCTTTTGCTTTTTCAAACTGCTCCTGTACTTCCGCCAGGGCTTTTTCATAACCCATTGCCAAAACATCACTGATCATCTTCTGTTTCTGCGCTTCAAAAGCCGCTTCATCCTCACAGGTGATGATCTTGGCGATATTGGCCTGGAAATATTCGTCTGCCTTGGAGAAAATCTTAACGGCATCATCCGATACAGGCTCCATCAGTTTTCCTGTTATCAGATTGGCATCCAGCGATTTCATTTTTCCTTCTTCCACCAGCTGTACATAGGCTTCCCCGGGATACTGGGCTTTGCCTGCGCCGTAATAATCCGAAAAGTCTTTATCTGCGGCCGATACGCTGAGCATGGTGTATTCCTTGGAATTCGTCAAATCATATGGATAACCGTCCGCCGCGGGATTAATGGCCTGTGTGGAGCACATCCAGGCATATTTGCCGATACCCTGAGGGCTTGCTTTATCCGCATAATCCTTTTCCTGTGTGTTATTGCTCACAAAATTGTCCAGACGCTTGCCGATCAGTTCCGGTTTTCCATCTACAACATCCCAGTCCTCACCCTGTATTCCCGTGCGGACAAGTCTGGATCCTTCATCTGAATTCAGGTATTCCAGAAGCTCCATAGCCTTTTCCGGATGTTTACAGTTGGCGCTGATGCAGATTGCATTGGTAGTGGTATAGCCGAGCCTGCTTTCCAGCGGATAGATCCCTGCAATATAAGGGAATGCTCCCGGAAGCACATACATGCCTGCATTTTCCCCGCAGATGGCGACATCCGGCGTATCCCAGTTATCCGCTGCAACAAGGATCTCCCCGTTGGAAACCTTGGAATGGTACTGGGCGTTTTTCATAGTAAACGCTTCCGGATCCATGATACCCATACGATAGGCTTTATTAAAGAAGGACAGGCTCTTCCAGAAAATGCCGTCTTCCTTGGTAAACATATCCTCCAGTTCCCCTGTGACATGGCTGAACAGCTGGTTATTATCCAGATTTTCATAGCCAAAGCTGAAGGGATAGGAAATCTTATAAGGCCATAAACCCCAGTCAGTCCATCCGGATAATGCATAAACCTTCTTGCCGTCTTCTGTTTCGGGATGGGCGTCTACCATCTGTTTCAGCACGTCCAGATACTCATCCTCCGACGTGATTTCCGGGCAGCCCAGTTCCTTATAGCAGTCCCATCTTGTGAAAAAGCCAACAAAACCATTCTTTTTCGGGTTTTCCTTATCTGTCACTTCGATTGCAACAGGAAGAACGTAGGTCTGTCCTCCGCCCAGGACATCCTTCGACCATTTCAGGCCGTCCGGAATCTTGGTTTTTATGTTTTCCCCGTTATTTTCCAGCCACTCATCCATGGGATACAGGGCCCCCGCATCAATCAGGCTCTTCGCCATGGTAGGCGCTTCATGCAGCTGTATGATATCCGGAAGGTCTCCGCCCGCCGCCATTACCTTGAGTTTATCGTTGGTAACCATGGTACATTCCAGTACGATTCCCAGTTCTTCCTTAATTTTGCGTCCGATGGCATCATCTGTGGAAATACAATCGTTCCCCACTTCCCCCATAACGGTGAGGGTAATTACCTCGTCTTCGCTTTCCGCAGCCTGCTCGGTCTTGGCTCCATTCGAATCGGCCACAGTCTCACTGCTTCCGGTTTCCGCTCCCTTGGAACAGGCACACAGTCCTGTAAGCATGGCGGCGCACATAAGTATCGCTGTTGTTTTCTTCCATAACTTCGTATTTCTCATTCTTACTCCCCTCTGCCTGCATTGGCAGGCGCTTCATTATATGCCCAAAGGCTTATCAGCCCTTAACAGCCCCCAACATAACTCCCTTTACAAAATACTTCTGCAGAAAAGGATAAACCAGCATAACCGGCAGTACCGCCACCACTGTCGTGGCCATCCGCAGACTTTCCGCCGACATGGTCACTGTGCCGGGAGCCATGATTGCCCCGTTTTTCATACTGTCCGCAATCCTCTGTGCATCATTGATGCAGTTGTACAATATCAGCTGTACGGTCTGAAGCTTCGGATTCTGTACCAGCAGATAATTGTCCTGCCAGGAATTCCATGCCCCCACCGCCGCATAAACAGCTACGGTTGCAATAATGGGCTTGCTTAACGGCATGATGATACTTGCATAAGTCCTTAAGAAACCTGCCCCGTCCATTTCTGCGGACTCCTCCAGGGAAGGCGGGATCTGCTCAATGAAGGTTTTAATCAGGATAACATAAAAGGCGTTGATAATCCCTGGAATAATATAGAGAAAATAGGTATCCTTTAAGTGGTAGGCTTTCATTGTAATATAGTAGGGTATCAGCCCTGCCCCTATGTACATCGTTATTACCACAAACCGGTAAACAAATTTTCTGCCTATCATATCTTCCTTTGTCACCAGATAGGCAAACAGGGAAGATCCCAGTATACAAAGTCCCGTATTGATCACCGTCCTGGATGCGGAAATCAGGAACGCATGACCGAAATTCGTCTTTTCAAAAATTCTCTGATAAATAGAAAACGTAAAGCCTTTGGGAAGCAGGTAAATCCCCTTTGCCGCCAGCGTGGGATCCGACAGAGAATAAATAATCAGATAATAAAATGGATACACGCAAAGGATAACGAATATCGTTACAACTATATAAATTACAATCTGCAAAATACGTTCTGAAAGTGATACTCTGATTTTTTTCTTACCCATGGCCTTCTCACACTCCTTATACAATGGATTCCCCCCTGACCTTTTTGGACAGTGTATTTGCCACAAACAAAAGCAGGATACTTATCAGTGACTTCAGCATTCCCAGCGTTATGGAATAAGGATAATCATTTATCAGGAAGCCTACTTTATACACATAATAATCAAGGACTTCAATCTTATCCGCAACGACGGAATTGTAAAACATAAAATACTGATCAAATCCATTGGACAGGATATTGCTGACTCCGAGAAGGAACATTACCACATAGGTGGGCATGATGCCCGGTATCGTAATATGCCAGATGGTCTTAAGCTTATTGGCCCCGTCAACCCGCGCCGCGTCAAAAAGCTCTCCGTCAATACCCACAATCGCCGCGATATATATGATCGACGACCACCCAAGCGTTTTCCAGATATTCAGGAACCATTGGAAAAGCCATACCTTATCCGGATCCCCCATAATCCCAGCTCCTGAAATATCAACCCCGAAATTCTTCAGCAGCATATTGATAAATCCGTTCATGGAAAAAAAAGAAAAGGCAATTCCATATACGATAATCCAGCTGATGAAGTTAGGAAGCGTTGTTGCCGTCTGAACAAATTTCTTGAAATATTTCCCTTTAATCTCATTGATCATAATGGCGAACAGGACAGGAAACGGCGTAGCCAAAAGTGTGAGTGCGCTCATCACCAGTGTATTCCTCAAAACCCTGAGAACCTCCGAATGTTCAGCGAACAGCTTTCTGAAATTATCCAGCCCTATGAATTTCATATTACTGAAATCCAGAAACTGCTGCCCCATTTTATAATCGAACACACTATATATCCATCCGAAGAGCGGCACATAATTCATGGCGAATACATAAAGCAGGAACGGTACTGCAATCAGCAGGTATTTCAGCCCTCTTACCTTTTTCCTCCCCAGCCGTTCCACCAGAGTTTTCCGTTCTGTTTTAACCGGCATTTTTCATCTCCCCCTTTCTTTAGCATAAGAATATTAAAAATCGGAAGAATGCTCAATAAACATTCTTCCGATTTATAAAAAAATCATATCAGCTTTCCGGAACGTCCCTGCTGTCCTGGTAAAATCTGAAGATTTATAGAAAAATATTACGTAGGGTCGGCAGGATAGCCAAGGGGATGGCGGGTCAGGTGAGTTCAAAGGGAAGTCTCATGGTTACGCTGAAGCCAAGCTCTTTTATGCTGTCTATTTCCAGTCCGTAAGAAGGGCCGTACAGCAGCTGGATTCTTTGATGTACGTTGGAGATTCCTATATGGTTCGTTTCCTGGGTTTCATGGAGGCTGTCCCTTAGTTCCGTGAGCTTTTCTTCCTCCAGGCCTTCTCCGTTGTCGGAGATACGCAGGAATAAATCCTCCGCTTCCTGCCATGCGGTAATGGTTATGATAGTATTTTCTTCCTTTTCCGATACCCCATAAAGAAAGGCATTTTCTACGATCGGCTGCAGTACAAATTTCGGTATTTTGGCATCGTACAGCACTTCACCAAAATCCATGCGCAGGGAAACCTTTTCCCCATAACGGTAATTCATGATTTTTCCGTAGCTTACAATATAGTTTTTTTCGTTTTCCAGGCTCCAGAAGGTGCGGTTGTCACGGTAGAGCGGCTGCAGGAGATCTCCGAGGGCGGTGGTGCAGTCCACAATGCTGTCCTCTCCCTTCATGATTGCCATCCATTTGATGGTGTTCAGGGTATTGTATAAGAAATGGGGATTCATTTGGGATTTCAGCATCTTAATTTCCATTTCACGCTTGTTTTCTTCCATCTTTGTATTTTCTTCCACAAGCTGCATGATTTTCTGGGACATCTGGTTGAACTGGGTGACCAGCAGGCCTATTTCATCCCGGCTCTTTGTCCTCTGGGGGAGGTTTATTCCCAGCATGCCGTTTTCCATACATTTCATGGCTTCCACAGTATCCGTAAGAGGACTGGTAATATAACGTACCCAGAATATGGTGAAAAAGACGGAAAATACGGCAACGGCTATTACAGCTATGCGGAAAACAATCTGGATGTCCTTGATATCCTTCAGTATAACGGACAGCGGCGTCTCATTCACCATTGTCCAGCCATTGAGGTGGAGAGGATAGCAGAGAATCTGCTGATCGCCTTCCTCAAAAGTGAAGGGGCCGTCATTCTTATTTCGTATATACTGGTTTTCTCTCCTTTTCCCGACCTCTGATTTATCAAGATGAGAGACTACTTTTCCGTTTTCATCAATAATATAGGTGGTGCTCAGCTGGATATTTTCTTTTTCCAGGGAGTTATAAATATCGGTGAAATAATCCAGATTGATATTGATAACCAGCCAGGCGGTATGCGCCCCCCAGTATACCGGACGGCATGCGGAAACATAATAGACTTCCTTACGGTTCTCGTCCTTCAGGGCCTTTATATTGAAGTCGCTGTTTATATAGCCCCCGTACCATTTTACCCCGTTTCCTGCTCCATTGCCTTTGCCCGCGATCTGCTCCTCGTAAAATCTTCCTCTGGAGTCTTTATCGTTGATAAGAATATTCTGTTCCTTATCCGCTATCAGGGATAAATTATCCGAATTGTAAAAGCAGATGGATTCCACATAGGTATATTCCGTGAAAACCTTTTCCATCTCGCGGAAGAGATCCGCCTTTAACACCACTTCCCTGTCATTCCCTCCGTCCACGCCAAACACCAGATCCGTAAGTGCGGTTTCACTGATAAGCCGCCTTGTGATCAGCTCCACTTCCCCGCTCAATATATCAATATTGTGTTCCAGCTGGTTGAAATTCTGTATTTTTTCCGAATCCGTCTTTTCCTTCATGGAGTCCCTGACACTTCCGTAAATGTAAAGAAAGCTGATGGAAATAATGATCAGAAAGCTGACAGAAAGTGCAAATATCATTTTGGTAAAAACACTTCTGAAAAAGGGTATCTTCATAATTTCGTCCTCTTACGAAAAGAGCTTGGCAGCTTTCCGGTAATCTTTTTAAAGGTTTTGCTGAAATAGCTGTCATCCGCAAATCCCGTGATCTCCGCCACCTCGTGTGTTTTCAAATCCGTCTCCAGGAGCAGGTCCTTTGCCTTTTTCACCCGGCTCTCCGTTATATAATCCACGAAGCTGATATGGAGCTCCTTTTTAAACAGACTGCTCAGATAATTGGGGCTGAGGCCGATGTGGAACGCCACCTGGTTCAATGTCAGTTTTTCACTCAAATGCTTCTCTATGTACTGAACCGCTTCGTAAATTTCCACACTCAGCTTATTCTGATGTTCAAAAATTTCCTGACAGCAGGCCGCCGCCGTTTGTACTGCCTCCCGGAAGGTGAGGCTTTCCCTGATCTGCCCTACTGCCTTCAGCAGCACTTCCTCACTGAATTCCTGCTGCTGTCCTTCCCTTGTCCTGTACAGAAAATGAATCAGTGCGGTGTCCACGTTTTCTTTCTCCAGCCCTCCCTCCGACGCATTCGCTTCCAGCTGGTTCATGAGCCATTCCAGCTCCTTTCCGCAAAAAGGCATAAAGGGCCGCAGTTCCTCTTCCGCTTCCTTTACCATTTTCAATTCCAGCCCTTCGGATGCATCCCGTAAGCCGTATTGAAAAATAATTTCCTTTTCAAAATAGGCATTCTTCAACGCCCTGCAGCACTCCCGGTACATTTCAGGGAGCTTATCCCATGACTGGTACACTCTGCTGACACCCCATATCACCTGAGAACCCATATATCCGGAAAGCGTATGGGCCACCTCCTGCAGGACACGCCTGAGCTTCACGCATTTTCCCTCTGTGCCGCTGTCCGCATTTATCAGAAGGAGATAGCTGTCCTCCCTCTCCTGTATGATCTCGCCTTCTCCATATTTCGTTATGATTTCACCCGCCATATTCATGATCAGGAAGCGTATGAGCATTCCCTGGGCATCTGAAATCTTAGACCGAACCTTATCGTATTTCCCCAGCTTCATCCTGCACAGCACAATATCCTTTTCCCGGATGCCTAAATGCAGATCCTGAATCCTGGCTCTGAAAATTTCGAGGGGGATCTGATGGTAAAATATATATTGCTTAAAGATTTCTTCCTTCTGGAGTTCTCTTTCCTTCGGGGTATTTCCTTTCTGCTCCCCATTCTCATCCAGCTCACGCTTTAATTTTTCCATAGCCGCCTCGATTTCGGCCGGCTTCATCCGTAATTTGGAAATGTAATCCGATACCCCCATCCGCATGGCTTCCTGAAGATATTCAAATTCCTCATAACAGGTTAAAATTACAATTTTCGTTTTTTCATCCTTTTCACGTATCCTCGCGATCAGTTCCAGGCCATCCATCACCGGCATTTTTATGTCTGTCAGTATGATGTCCGGCTTGTCCGCTTCATAAATTTCCAATGCCTGCTTTCCGTTGGCCGCGTCGCCGATGATTTCCATGCCCAGCTTTTCCCAGCCGATAACGCTTTTGAGGCCGCCCCTGACAAGAACCTCATCTTCCACGATCAATACCCTATACCTGTCTCCCAAAACCTTCCCCTCCGTTCGTCGTCACTGCGGGCCTGCCTGAAATTACTTTCCGCAAACTGTGAAAATATTCTTTTAAGCCCCCTAACCCTGCTGCTGTTTCTGATTACTGCATAGTTTAGCATATAAATCTCCTCTGCACAATTGTGTAAATCACCCTTAGAGCCGGTAAAAAACATTGACTCTTGACAAGAAGCTTTTTCCCTATCAGAATCTATATACAGCCTGAAAGCCTTAACGGCTGACAGGCGGCAGCCCTTCTTCCTGTCAGGGAAAAGGGAAGAAATCATACATATTTAAGGAGAGGGTTACGATGGAAACAATTACTTTTATGAGGGAAATCCCGATTAAAAAACAGGCGGATGTCTTTATCGCCGGCGGAGGACCGGCCGGTATTGCAGCTGCCGTTACGGCAGCAAGAATGGGGGCACAGGTCTTTCTGGCAGAAAAAGGACAGTGCTTCGGCGGGGCTGCAGCACTCGCTTGCGTTCCTGCCTTTATGCGTTTTTCCGATGGGGAACATTTTCTGGCGGGAGGCATAGGACGGGAGGTTTTTGATGCCCTGTATGGTCCGGATACCGATTATACTTCTGTGGAATATCCTGTAAATGCGGAAAAGCTCAAGCTGATTTATGATAAAATGATTATGGAAAGCGGATGCAGTTTTCTTTTTGATACGCAGCTGCTGGATGTCCAGGTGCAGGACGGACATATCCAGTCTGTTATTCTTAAGGGTCACGAAGATCTGTTTGCGGTAACCGCCCGCATCTATATTGACTGCACCGGAGACGGCACTCTGGCTGTTAAGGCAGGCGCATCCTGGGAAAAGGGTGACGGGGAAGGACGTATGATGCCGGCCACTTTATGCACGCTTTGGAATGGTATTGACTGGGACAGGGCCGTGGTAGAATTGGGAAAGGATCCGGATGCCCGGATGCTGGAACAGGCTTTCAGAGATGGGGTTTTTACGGTAAAAGATCCTTCCCTGCCGGGAATGTGGAAGCTTCAGGGCCCCGTCGGCGGCGGCAATATCGGGCATGTATTCGGTGTGGACGGGACGGAGGAAGAAAGCCTTACAAAGGGGATCCTGGATGCCCGCAGAAGAATGCCGGAATATGAATATTACTACAGGAATTATCTGGAGGGATATGAAAAGTCTGGTATCGTTTCTTCCGCTTCTGTGTTAGGTATCAGGGAGACAAGACGTATTTTGGGGGAATATGTTTTGTCAGAAGCCGATTATGAGAAGCATGCCTCCTTTCCCGATGAAATTGGACGTTATTGCTATCCTATTGATTTGCATGCGGTAACACCGGATGCGGAAAAGACGCAGTATGATGAAGCGTATCAAAAGGGCTATGGGAAAGGAAACAGTTATGGGATACCATACCGCTGCCTGCTGCCGCAGAATACAGATAATCTTCTTGTTGCAGGGCGGTGTATCAGTACAACCCGGGAAATGAACGGTTCCACACGCGTCATGCCCTGCTGCTTTATAACCGGAATGGCGGCTGGGACGGCAGGAGCGTTGGCTCAGGATTGTTCTCTCAGAGAGCTGTCTGCGGAGGTTCTCCGGAATGCGCTCAGGGAGCAGGGGGCTTATCTGCCGGAATAAAAAATGTGGTATGCGGTTCTTTACCGAAGAAAGGGAATCCCCTGAACATATGGGATTCCCTTTCTCTTATTGCTCCAGCAGCCGCGTCTGTGTACACCGCACGTTTCCGTACTCCACAAAAATTCCCACCTCACCGATCCCGATCTCATAGCATCTGCAGGCAAGCGCAACATCATCCACATATACCAGCATAATATTTCCGCTGACGATCAGTTTTACTTCCGCTTTGTTATCCCGGAATGCCACAGGCCTCTCATCCAGATAATACTGGTCGCCATCCACACGGTTATACCGATCCATCAGGATTTTCCCATGACGTACTTCCAGGCGGAGTTGGCACCACTTCCTCAGTTCATCATCCGTATGTATCATCAGTCCCACTGCTTCTGTGCCTTCGCTCCAGGAAAGAGTCGTCTGAAGGAGACAGGTTTCCTTCAGCATTCCTAATCCAGCCCAGCCGAATCCGTCAGGGACACTGCCGGTGAGCCCTTCCTTATCCTCCGCAAAGCTTCCCTGTCTGGGTGAAAGCGTCACAGGAAGCTCTTTCCGGAAGGAATCCTCTATCGTTTCCGGCAGGCGGACTCCCAGGCTTCCGTCCTCTCTCTGTACAAGTTCATGCACCAGCAGATTGCCTCCCCAGAGATGCCGTCCATTGTCACGGCAGTCTTCCCGTATGGATTCCCAGCCAATCATATAGCGTTTCTTCCCGTCTGTTACAGATTTTGCCGCATAGAATTCCCTTCCGTCAAACATATCGTCTTCAGCCGGCACCCGCCAGGGACCGTCAAAGCTGTCAGCGACACGATATCTGGTCTCCCACCAGCGGGAATAATTGGAAAAGGTCAGATACCATTTATCCCCCATACGGAAACAGTCATGGCACTCATGAGTAATAAAGGTCCGGGGCGCATAGAGTGTCTTGTAATGCTCCCAGTTTCTTACATCCTCCGATACGTAAACAGCGGTGCAGCCAGTCCGAAGATATGCCCCTTCCTTCTCGGTTGCCGTAATCAGCATACAGAATTTCCCCAGCTCTTCGTTCCAAATCACATGAGGATCCCTCCAGTGGAGGTTTCCGTAATATTCGGTATCGGGTCTGAAGAAAAATTCCTTATCCTTTTCCCAATGCTTCAGATCTCTGCTTGTCGCCCGTAAAACCACCTGTACATTTTTTCCTTCCACACCATTGTTCCCTTCACAGAAGCCGGTATAATGGAAGGTAAACAGACCGTCGTGTTCAAACACGCTTCCGGTGCCGATATGCCAGTCCTGGTCATCGGGAGATCCATTCTGCAGAACCAGATACGGCTCCCCGAAGCTCACAAAATCTCTTGTCTCCACGGCATAAACACAATATTTATATAAATAAAACAGATAATAGGTTCTTTTCCAGAAGAAGGGCATAAAGTCACCGCACATCTCCCCATGGGGCATTCCCGGATACTGCTTTTCCGGTGTATAAAAAATATTGTAATTTCCTTTCATCTTGCAGACCTTCCCGGATGTAACATCCTTTTGCTATACTTTGATTTATTCCTACTTACTGCGGGCGGATATGCCTTACATGCAACATCCGCCCCTCCTTGTAACAGTTCAGGCCTGTCTGAACTGTTACGCTTACTTAAGTTCTCCGAATGTGGTATTATACCAGTCGTTTACTTCTGTGGTGATTTGATCACCGCCCAACTCCCTCCAGCTTTTTACAAAATCATCAAAGGTATCCGGTTCCTGTGTTCCCATAATGATATTGACATAGGTTTCCGCCTGCATTTTGTCCATGGAGGAAAGGTTCGTACTCATAGTAGGAGTAGGGGCTCCGAAGAATACGGACTGTACCAGCTTATCATTCGCTTTGTAATCATTGATAATGGTGTTCCAGCTGCCTTCCGGCCCGATGAATTTATAATAATTCCAGCCCAGGGAATCCGCACCCTTATCGCTTCCGTTATCCAGGAAGTTTTTGATGACATTATAGTATCTGGCTGCTTCCGGATGAATATCCTCTACCTTGCTTTCCCCATTCAGGGTTTCCTTGATTTCCTTATAATAGGTATTACATTTCTGAATGGCCGGATCCATAGCGAATGCCGCATATTCCGCAAAGTTGATTCCTGTGGAAGGATCCACGCCAAAGGTATTCAGTGTCTCTTCTGTTGCATCCAGGGAATTGATTTTATCCTGGAATACGTTCGCTATTTTCACCAGGGCTTCCGGGTGTTCGCATTTGGCATTTGCCGCATAGTAACGGGAGATCCTCACATAGGTAATAGGCTTTGCAGGCTCCGCTGTAGCGGATACGATGGGATAGCACTGCCAGTCCGCTTCCGGGTCATTTTCAATATTGCTCTTGCATGCGCCCCAGGGCATTCCTTCCAGGCCATAGAACATACCCACTTTGCCTGCTGCAATGTCTTCTCCCAGCTTTACGGTATCCTTAACTCCGAATTCCGGATCAATCAAACCGTCTTCATACATCTGATTCAGCTGTGCCAGCGCGTCCTTCATTCCCGGGTTGATGCCGGAATAGGATATCTGACCGTTTTCATCCTTTACCCAGGCTTTGGCGTATGCGCCGTAGGCTGCAAAGAAGCCTTCGTAGCTTCCTGGGCTTGCGCCATCCTCCTTCACGATATCCTTCTGGAAGCCGATTCCCCAGGTATCATCCTGACCGTTTCCGTCCGGATCGTCATAACGGAATGCTCTTGCCACTTCAAGAAGCTCATCCATCGTGGTGGGCGCTTTAAGTCCCAGGTTATCCAGCCAGTCGGTGCGGATCCATAAAAGATCACAGGTACCGTCCGCTGCGGACAGCTGGGGAAGTCCGTAAAGCTTTCCGTCCACCTTGGCGGATGCCAGCTGGACTCCGCCGTCCACTTCGATGGTCTCCTTGAGAAGATCGGATGCATAAGTATCATAAGCTTCTGTAATATCCGCCAGCATTCCCGCATTTGCCAGCTCGGAGAATTCCTCCGGAGGCAGATCCATCAGATCCGGAAGATCGTTGGATGCGATTGCCATGGTCAGCTTCTGGGTATAATCGTCTCCGGCCGCAGCGATGGTATATTTCAGGGTAATGCCCAGCTCATCCTGATAGCACCTTGTATACACATTATTGTTTATATCATCGCTTCCCACATATTTTTCCGTACCGTTGAGCTTGTGCATGTAGGTCAGTTCCACATTCCCGCCGTCATCAGCCTGAGCGCTCCCTTCCGTGCTTCCGGCGCCCTCCGTTCCGGAAGCGGCTCCCGTACTCTGCCCGCTTCCTCCGCAGGCCGCCAGGGATACTGTCATTGCCGCCGTCATAAGCAGCGCCGTCATTTTTTTGATTTTCATAAAAAAATCCTCCTTAATCTATTCCTTTACACTTCCCATAACCACACCTGCTACAAAGTACTTCTGCAGGAACGGATACACCAGAAGAATCGGAACCGTACATAATAAAATCAAAGCCCCCTTGATCCCCCTTCCTGTCACTTCCATCAGATGGGGATTGAGCATCAGCTGCTCCGAGGTAATCTTGGTAACATCAAACTTCAGAACCACGGACTGCAGATAGGTCATCAACGGATATTTTTCCGGCAGATTCATATAAATCAGGCCGTCAAACCATGCATTCCAGTGGTTTACAATCACAAACAGGGAAACCGTTGCCAGGGACGGTTTGGACAGCGGCAGGTAAATTTTCCACATGGTCACAAACCAGTTCGCCCCATCCACCAGAGCCGCTTCCTCAATGGCCTTGGGAAGTCCTCTGAAAAAGTTCATCATGATGAGCACGCAGAACATAGGCAGGGCCTCCGGCAGAATCAATGCCATAAAGGAATTGATCATATGCATTTTGCTCACCACAAGATATGTGGGGATGAGCCCTCCGTTAAATACCATTGTTACCAGGAAAAACCAGGTATAGTATTTTCTGCACCGGAAGATTCTGGGATCATCCTTGGACAGGGGATAAGCCACAAGGATAATTAATACCAGGTTTATGATCCAGCCCAGCACCACTCTTGCTATGGTAATCCCAAAGGACTGGAAATACTGTTTATTGGAAAGTATGTATTCATATGCCGCCGTATTGAAGCCTTTGGGCCAGAATGTTACCGCATTGGCATCCACCATGGATCTTACGCTGAAGGAAATGGCAAACAGATTGATAAGCGGCAGCAGACAGGTAAGGCTCAGAAATCCCAAAAGGAAATAATTAAAAATCATGAAAACCTTTCTGGATGGTGATTCTTTTATTTTCATTCCTCATTCCTTTCCGTATGCTAAAATACTTTGTAGCCGGCCAGCTTATCCGCCAGTTTATATCCCATAATAATCAGAACAAAGGATATGCCGGACTTGAAAAGCCCCACGGCGGTAGCCAGATCAAATTTTGCTTCAATTACACCGATACGGTATACATAGGTATCAATGATATCTCCTGTGGAATATACCTGAGGGCTGTACAGGTTGAATACCTGCTCAAATCCCGCCTGCAGTACATTTCCAACGCTGAGCACCATCATGAGCAGAATCATGGGAAGGATACTGGGTATGGTCACATACAAAACCTGCTTGAACCGTCCTGCCCCGTCCATTCTCGCCGCCTCATAATAGGTGGGATCAATTCCCGTTATGGCCGCCAGATACACAATGGTTCCCCATCCCAGCTCTTTCCAGATATCCGTTACCGCCATGGTATAGGGGAACACCGCGGAATTTCCGAGAAAGAATACCGGCTTCAGCCCTACCGCCGACAGAAACTGGTTCACAATGCCGCCCGACGGAGAAAGAATGTCTATGAAAATCCCGGCCAGCGCCGCCCAGGATATGAAATGCGGCAGATAAAGTACGGTCTGTACGGTCTTTTTAAAATGTCTGGCCCGGATTTCATTCAGCAGCAGAGCCACCAGCACCGGGAAAATCAGGTTTCCCACCAGCTTCATGACCGCAATGAATATGGTATTCCAGATGACGCTTCCGAAGCCCGGCAGGGAAAAGAGATATTTATAATTATCCAGCCCTACCCATTTCTGATCAAACAGTCTTTTCAGCGGGGTGTAATCCTCAAAAGCCATGGTGATTCCCACAAAGGGTATGTATTTAAAAATAAAGGTAATTATCACCGCAGGCAGAAGCATGAGGTGGAACGGTATCTCCTTCCGAAACCAGCCTTTTCTTTTCTTCACAGCAACAGCTTTCATATCATCCCTCCCTTTCTGTAATTCCACTATATCAGGAGACAAAAGGGAAAAATATAAAACGATTGATACTTTTATAGTAAAAAAAATAGGTTTTTCTGTTTCAGTATGAAAAAATGCCGTACAGACAAAGCTTATTCTTTCTAAACGCTTTCCCGTACGACATCCTTTTCTTTTTTTACCTCATATCCCTGCATTCCTGTGGTGTCATCCCGAAGTGTGCCTTGAATATTTTTATAAAATAGGCGGTATTCTGATAACCGCATTTCTCTGAGACTTCATAAATTTTCATCCGTGAATTCTGTATCAGGCGCATTGCCATATCCATACGGCAGTTTTCGATATATTCCCGGATGCTTGTCCCTTCAAACTGTTTGAAAATACGGGAGAGATAAACCGGATTAAAGCCGATTGCCTGGCCTATGACCGTCAGAGACAAATCCTCGCTCAGGTGAGAAAGGCAGTAGGATTTGGTCCTCTCTGTAATACTCATCATCGTATTCTGCTGGGTTTCCATGCATATATCCCGGATAGCGTCCGTAAGCCGCCTGATGTAAGCCGCAGCCTGCTCCCAGGTGACAAAAGATCCGGGATCGAAAAGCTCCATGAGCTGGATGCGGGAAGCAAGTCTTGGACGGATATTCTTTTTGTTGATAAAGGTAATCAATATATTTCCCAGGGAATAATAAATTTCCAGGGCATACATGGAGTGCCTTTTGGACTTTTCCAGAATTTTCAGGATATCTTCCGTGTCTTCCATAAATGCCGGAAAATTTTCTCCCATGAGGAATTCTTCCATAACTCTGAGTTTTTCCGTAATGGGCGCCAGCATCTGTTCAAAATCCGATTCCTCTCCATTAAAGGAATCACTGATGGACAGCTCTCTTCGTTCCAGGATAATACTGTTCTCTTCATTGATGGCCTGACGCTGCATTTCCGTCCACAGACTCCCATAGCCTGCGCTCAGCCCTTTCCAGGAAACACTTTCCCTGGCTATCCCAAAATACATCAGCAGTCCAAGGCGCAGCTGTATCATCTTCTGGATATCCAGCGCAGTCACAAACAGAAGGGCCGGCAGCTCCTCTTCCTCTGATTCAAGCAGCCATACAAAACTTTTTCGGTATATCACTTTATGGATGTAGGCTATCTTATCTCCATAGGCTTTCTGAAGGAGCCCCACCACTGTTTCCAGTATGTTTTCCTGAGTCATATGGGTAACTTTTTCCTTCAGCGTCCCGACAAGCAGCAGCATTTTTTTCTGTTCAGGCAGGGGATTTTCCAGTTCTGCCATGGTATCCTTAAATTCCGCCTCTGTGGAAACCGAACCATCCAGGATATGGATGAGCGCCTGCTGCTTGAAGGCCGGCGCCATATAGGTAACCTTGGTCTGAGCACTCTTAAATTCCTCCATAAAAAGAGTTTCGGAATCCAGAAGCTCCACCATTTTCCTCATAGCCTCCACAATAGTGGCATCCCCCTCTGTTTTCAATATATAATCATCTGCATCCTGTTTTATGGCAGAATATACATAATCAAATTCATCATAACCGGAGAGGAAAAGGACGTGGATATCCGGCTTTATTTTCCGCATTTCCTCCGCCATTTCGATTCCGGTCATCTTCGGCATTTTCACATCACTTACCACAACATCCGGCAGACGGAACTTAAAAAGCTCAAGCGCCTTTTTGGGATGATAACAGTTATATACCTGAAATATATCCGGGAACTCTTCTTCAAACAGACTTTTCAGCCCATCAGATATAATAGGTTCGTCATCCACTACAAGCAGCGTATATTTCTTCTTTTCACCCATCCGTGCTTCCCCCTCGCCTTATGGCATCGTCCTTTTTACAGATTCACATGAAGTGTTATCCGAAGCCCTCCCAACAGGGAACGGCTCACATCCAAAGGATTTTCTTTTTTAAAGAATACCTGGAGTCTTGCATTAATATTCATCAGTGCGGTGATATCCGAATTTTCTTCCGTATCTTTCAATTTCTTACGGATAATCTCCAGCTGTTCTGCGTCCAGCTTTCCGGAATTTTCCACATGAATCAGAAGTTCTTCCCCTTTTTCTTCATAGCTTACTCTCAGGCAGATTTCCTCTTCCTCCTCCATTTCGCTCACCACATATTTGAAAACATTTTCAATTAAAGGCTGTATTATCAGGCGGGGAACCTCAATATAGTGATAACGCGCAGGCAGTTCCGGGAAATCCACATGGATGATCCCTTTATAACGGTATCCCTGAATTATGGCATAGGAGCGCGCATGGCTGATTTCATCCTCCAGGCTTTTATTTTCTCCGGAATCCCTGTTGATATATTTAAAAAAACGGCCCAGGTTTTCACAGACAAGAAGGCTTCCTTCTTTATCACCGCTCTTAATCATGCGATACAAAAGGAAGTAACTGTTATACATGAAATGCGGATTGATCTGGGCCTGCAGATGCTTGAAATTAGCCTGATTAACCAGAATTTCCTGTTTCAGTTCCCTGGAAACAAGAGTGTCTATGCGCTCGGCCATATAATTAAAATTCTGATACAGATTGGTGAACACTCTGTTTTTCTCCGTTACTGGAATCCGATAAGAAAGGTTGGACTTCTTAATCTGCGCAAAGGCATCTACCAGCAGCACCTCCAGAGGCCGGAACACTCTTCGGTAAAAGAGGGCGAAAGCCAGCAGTATGGTCAGGACAATAATTCCGGCAAACAACAGAATGCTGGTTATCATTTTATTCTGGATTAAATGAAGGAAGCTCTGATCCTGCATATAATACAGCCCGAAAAAATGCCCGTCATCATGGGAACTCATAAAAAGATATTCCTCTCCGTCCAACAGAAGCTTATTAGGCTTCTCCCCCTGTTTCAGGTTTTGATAGACGATATCTCTTGTGGAAAAATAAACCGTTGCATTATCAGGGCTTACCATAAAAAGTACATCATCATCCATCATTTTAGCAAACTGCAGTTCCTGCCGGATCAGTCCGGTATTCAGCTCAATCACAAAAATACTCAAGATATTATCCCTGGACCATTTATCCAAAAGATAATTTTTATTAAGAATCTCGATAATATAGGCTTTGCCGTCTTTTATGGAAATCAGTTCATTCTCCTTGTTTTCCAACACGAAAGCATACGCCTCTTCTTCTACAAAATCATATCCGTCCCGGCCTATCTTAAGGTTTTTCTCCGGAAGATAAAGCCAGCTGGAGGAAACAAAGGAATTCAGGTTGTCAATTTCCATACACCGCTTTCGGATAGCCTCCATCAGTTTGCTTCTTTCATAGCTGTTTACATAGTCATAGCGGCAGTACAGATCCTGAACGATTTCTTCTTTCACAGCCATATTGGCGGTAATCTTCAGATTCGTGAGTTCTTCATTGATGTTTCTGGATAAATAATTGATTCTCTCCTGCTGTTCCTGCTCTATAATGCGGGAATAATACTGTTTTTCCCTCATATAGGTAACCAGGTTAAAACAGATACTTACCACCGCAAAAACCGTAAATATCAGAAGAAGCCATTTAAACAGATATCTGACAAAATCACTTTCTCTTTTCATCTCCATTTTCTCCACCGCTTCTTCTCCTTCCGGCTCTTTTCCTGTTACCGGCAGTATTCGTCAATAACGGCAATCACTTCATCCACCGCCGATTTTTCAGCCAGGAAATCACTCTGTCCATCCTTTATAATCAGATAGTATTCCTCATTATAAGGAATGTAACTGATTTGTGTATTCTTTAGTTTATCAGTATTTCTGGAGAATGACAATTGAAGCGCCGGCTGGCCTGAAGCTGTACTGTCTTCTGCCTCTTTTGCAGCGACAATGGAAATAATGGAAGAATACATTTTCTTAAATCCATCCTCTTCCAATACCTGTCCCTCTTTTATAAATACCTGATTTCTGTCCTCATCTGTTTCCACTAGGAAAACAGCAGCTGTTTCCTTCGTTCTGATTTCCAGTTTATCCACCGTCGTAAGATAAACCAGATTCGCTATCCCCATAATGAAATCATAAGGCTTCAATCCTGTCATAGCCTCTGTCTGAGTCCCGTCGATCTCATACAGCCTGCCGGTTCTCTCCTCTTTTACATAATAATTTCCGTTTTTATTCTTCTGTCCGATTAAAAACCTCACCGTGCCGCTGTCTGTAAAGCTTTCTTCCACCGCCAGGCCTGAGTCCCTGAATTCCACATTTTCCGCCTGATTCAGGAAATTCCAGGCAGCATAATGCTCCAGAAATGCATAGAGATCGGATACGTTAACCAGCTGCTTGTTTTTATACGGGCTTGTGACATACCATTCTTCAAAATCCTCCTGGTTTTCTGACGGTCCTTTTTCCATGGCAAATATTATACTTCCGTTTTCGGTGACAGCCAGCCGGTTCATAGTTTCCCTGTTTCCTGCCTGTATTTTATTTTTGCCTCTGGTTTCCAGATTAAGAACCGCTTCCTTGGAAGAAGGAGGTATCTTGCTGTTTTCCATGTCTGACGTCCTTGTTTTAATCCTGTTATAGCCGCTCCCTGTAATGATTATTGCTGCTGTCAGCAAAAATGCTGCTGCCCAAAGCCTTTTCATACCATGTTTACTCATAGCTTCTCCAATCTGCAACTGCCGCGAGGGTTATATACCCCGCTGCCTGCGGCGGAATATTTGACTGTTCTTTACTTTATTGTAGCTTTGGGAGATGCTAAAAAATATACAAATAAATTTACTTGGATAGCAAAATCCATACTTTCGGATAAGCAGGGAATATTTAAGCTGAAAAGAAATTGACATTTTGACAATAATAAAGTAACATAATTATACTCTTACATTTATCTTCTGTTTTTGAACATTCTGGCGGTTTCTGTCAAAAATCACACTTATGAATAAGGCAGGTAAATCGGTCATAGCGGCCATTTAGGCCATAATGCACCCACCAAAGGATAATTCGCAATAGAACGGTAAGTTTAGATTTGCAGTGTTAAAAGGAGGCAGGAAGTTATGAATTACTCTATATTCACAGATACAATGGCTGATTTAGGCTGGAGGGAGATAGAGAATAAAGGCAGGCAGAAAGTGCCTGTTTTATTTCCATTAGGTGTTATTGAGGAACATGGACCGCATCTTCCTTTAGGAACCGACATTTATTTAAGCTATGCCATTTGCAAAAAGATAAAGGATACGGTACGTGCACAACAAGGAGCTTGCCTGATTGCACCTCCATATTATTGGGGTGTCAATCATTGCACCGGATCATTTCCAGGCACATTTTCTCTCAAGCCTGAAACAATGATAGTTGTTTTAACTGAAATTTTTGGAAATCTGCATCAGTTTGGATTTGATAAAGTGTATTGCATAAATCAACACGGAGATGCAGTTCATGTGAAAACCATAATTGATGCAATAAAGGCAGCAAATAAAAACTTTGACATGCATATAAGACTGTTAATGGAGCCATTTGATTTGCCTCAGCAGGGGTTGTCCGGTAAAGAAGATTATATTTTGCTTGATGAGGCAGAGTATTCACCGGAGCTGTTTGCCGAGGATGATATAAATGAAAAGACTTTATTGGATATCCATGCCGGTGCCTTGGAAACAGCGGCAATGTTAAATTTTTATCCGGATGCTGTATGTCAGGATACTGCCAAACAATTGAAATCATATTCTTTGACGGAAAGCAGTTTGGATGTTTGGCTTGCAGGCGGAGAAAAAGTAAGAAGTGTTGTTCCCCTAGGGTACGCAGGAAATCCGGCAGGATACGAAAAGAAAGTTTCAACCGCGAAAGTTATCTTTGAAAAATTAGCAGATTACTGCGCTCAGAAAATTATGGAAGATAATCTGGCAGAATGAGCGATTCCCTTTGCATGGAAGCGGTGGAATTGTTGTCTCCCGCATGAAAGCTGACTTTATTTTCAGCGGTGCAGGGCCTACGATAAAGGCTTCCTTGCCAGGTTAGCAATGTCCCTCCACCGCCTTCTAATCTTCCGTCTTCATCAGCTCTTCATCCAATCAAACAGTTCCTTCAGAAATTCCCGTGAGCTATTATCATGAGAAGTGCTGATCGCACGATACATTTCACTGTCCTCTCCTTCCGTTTTCTTCATCATTCCCCGGAACATGGACATCAGAAATTTATCAGCGCCTCCCATTTTCTCATAATCCAGGCCGCTCTGCAGATAAAAGGTTTTCAGCTGCTCCCGCTCCTCCGGCGTGAAATTCTGCTTCATTGCCTTTTCCGCCTCCGGTGTATTGGCAGGCGTGGAGCCTGTCGCAAATACGGCAGTTTTCTTTCCGGACAGTTCAGGCAGCTTTTTTTTGAACCACTTAAGGCCGCCGATGGTTCCTGCATAGAATCCGCCTCCGTACAGAACTGTGTCATAGCGGGAAAAATCCACCTTTTCCCGCTGTTCATAGGGAAACAGGTCACACCCCGTTTCTTCCGCAATCCATTGGGCATATTTACGTGTAAACCCTGTTTTTGATTTATAGATGACTGCTGTTTTACTCATTATGTTCCTCTCTGCTCTGTGCACAAAAGGCATGATACGCCTTTTCCAGCCGATCGCTTATCTCTTCTTCCGGTATATCGGAACCCGTTGTGGCAAGAATCGATGCGATACCCATTGTGTAAATGATCATGTTAAGGTGCAGTTCCCTGGCCTTTTCCGGACTGATCTGCAGGGTTTGGGAAAGATACTCCCCCATGTCCGGACTGCCTTCTTTCGTATACAGCTCCTGCAGGGAACTGATGTCCTGGCGGCGGCGCAGGAAATACATTTTGAACAGGTTTGGTTCCTCCTTGGCAAAATGTATCTGGGCCTGCCCCATACTCCAGAAATAGTTGGTCCGATCCAGCCGCGACGCTATATAATCCTTCATAAAAGCCCGGGTACGTTCCACCAGTTCCTCCCGAAGCCCCTCCATATTGGAGCAGTAGCTGTAAATGGGCTGGACGGAACAGCCCAGCCTTTCCGCAATATTTTTTACAATTACCTTTTCCGCCCCTTCCTTACGCGCAATCTCAAAAGCGGCTTCCACTACCATTTCTTTTGTAATTCTTTGCTTTGGCAAATAACCTCCTCCTCTCTTATAAACTAGTTATATAAATCGTTTATATAACTAGTTTATATTAATTCTTAGGTTTTGTCAATTTCTTTTCTATCCTTCATCCGCCTGATCCCGTCTCTGTATCCTTCCTGAATGAACCAGCTTCCAGCATCAACCCTTCCGGCCATTCCTTCCTGCAAAGGATTCTCATACACACAAAAAAAAGGCGGCCCTCCGGTCAGAATTCCATCTGTCCGAAGACGCCGCCTCATTACAGCAGACATTATAACTTTTTCATTACCGCAATCGTTCTTTCTGTTACTTCCTCCACAGAAAGTCTCGTATAGCTGTTAACACTGGAACAGATAATCTGCTTTACAGGCTCCGTCCACCGGCTGTCTATTCCCCCGCACCCAAGGGCAATGCCCACCACGGAACCTACGGTTGCCCCATTGCAGTCCGTATCAAAGCCCGCAAGAACCGCATGGATAACAGCCTGGCTGTAATCCGTGCCGAAACACAGAACACAGGCCGTTACAATCAGGGCATTGGGAATCGCCAGGCACCAGTCGAAGGAATTGGATTCTTCATATTTCCCATGGATCGCTTCCAGCAGTTCCTCCCAGGATGCACCCTTTTTCCAGGAATCCAAAAGCTCCTTCAGGGCGGCGTACAGCCTGCAGTTACGTGGGATCTGCTTCATTGCTTCCTCCACCCATCCGCTCGGTTTTGGCAGAACAGGCGCAGATGCAATGAGCGCTGCAATATACATTGCCGCATATACCCCGTTTTTCGTTTGAGCCACCACCGCGTCACGCCAGGCCATTTGTGCAGCAAGCGCCGGATTTCCTGCCGCTATGTATCCGTAAAAATCCACCCGGATCTGTGCCCCTATCCATTCCCGGAAGGGATTGGCAAGAATACCTGATTCCGGAGGCAGAATCCCGTGCATAAGGTTCCTGTAGGCTACCCGTTCGGCAGTGCAGGTATGGAAGGCAGGCAGGCCGAACAGCCACGACTGCGCCACATCCTCCGAAGTAAAATTGCTTCCGCTGCGTTCCAGGACACGGAGGGAGAGAACCGTATAATTCATGTCATCATCCACGGGATAGGTATCCATGTTATTGATCCAGCAGATGTTCTGGCGATCATATGCCGTACCTTCATCCACGTCCTTCACGCCGTATTTCTCCCTGACCTCCCGTTCTGTATCGGAACGGATATAGCCTTCCAGCGGATACTGGCCGCTTTCTTCCAGATATCCCCGGATTTTCTCTCTGCTCCAGCCCTCCACCGGAACGCCCAGCAGGCACCCGGAGGCCCGGCCTGTCCAGGCACCCCGGATTCTGTCCTGCAGTTCTTCCTCCGGTATCTGTAAGTGAATCCCGTTTCCTTCACAAGCCGCAGCAAGCTTCTCCCACTCCACCGGTTCTTCAAAAGGAAACGCCTCATCCACAGGGCAGTTTTCCAGCTCCAGAAGAAGTTGTCTCGCACAGCTTTCTTTCTCCGGTCCCTCTTCCATGCTCAGGATTTCCTCCGCCCGGGGAAGGAGACCGGATATCATCCTTCCCTCCTCCCTGCACTGGCGGATTTCATCCCGGATGTTTTCGCTGTCCTTCATCCACAACATCTTATCTTTCAGCATAACCCTTCCTCCCCATTCTTTTTCTTTCACTATAAAATAATCCGTCAGAAGGTTCAATGCAAAAATATAGGAATTTATACCATTTTCTTTACTTCTTTAGTAATCCTTCTTCTTTGCCCGGCTTACAGTGCATGAATGGTCTCCACAATATCCATCTCCTTTATCTTTCGGGCCGGCCTTCTTACTGCCAGCAGTGTAGTCACAACAGTAACTCCCACAATCACCATAAGCTGTCCGTATGGTACCCGCCATGCGGTCCTCCATCTGGAGGTCACCAGCTGCTCATACACAAAACGATGGGCAGGCAGGCCCATAAGAATTCCTGCCGCCGCTCCGAAAAGAGCATATACCACAGCCTCCGCCCTGACCATATGGAGAAGCTGTTTCCCCTCCATCCCGATAGCCCGCATTACACCGCACTGGTTCATTCTTCCGGCAACACTCATATTGATATTATTGATAATATGCAGTACGGATATCAGAAGGATTACCGCGAGGAAACCATAGACAAACACGGAAAAGGAAAACTTTATTGCCTGTGTTTCTTCTTTGTCTTTTCTGGAATCGGAAAAATTAAGCCCCAGCTTCAATGCCTCATCCCGCAGCTGTTCCGCCGCTTTTTCGCCATTCCCTTTTTTCAGACGCACATCAAGGATGGTATAAGCATTTTTCCCTGTGATCGACCGGAACGTTTCCTCCGAGCAGATGACAATCTGTTCTCCGTCCTCACTTTCAAAAGGACAGCTGCCCAAAATGCCGGCTATCTCCGCTGTCCTGCCGTTTCCGTCAGGATAAAGGGAAAGGGTTTCCCCCACCTGCCAGGGACTGTCTCCCCGGGATATGACCAGCACCTTCCCCGGTTCGTTCATGACAGCTTCTATACTCCCGTCCACCAGCGAATCCCGGGCCCATCCGAACTGATACTGTTCATAGGATATCAGGCAGGCCTTTTCCTGTTCTCCTCCGTTCGTCCTTACATAAGGGACTTCATAATCAAACATGCGCCCGTAAACCTTATCCGTCTCCGGCATGGCCTGCAGTTTTTCATACACACCTATATCAATGGAACAGCTGTTGTCAGGGCTTATCAGGGAAAAATCCGGCGACCACGGGCGCAGGGGCCGTATTGCGTGGTTCATAAAGTCGATCAATCCTGAAAAGCTCATGAACATGAGAATGCTGAAGGCAAAGGAAGCAACCATCAATACCAGGTTTTTCCGGTTTTCCAGCGCATGATAAATTCCAAGTGTACTGTCTATTTTCCTGCCGCCGAACATACGGGTGTTATTCATTACAGTACTTTTGCCGGCATTGCCGCTTACCGCCGTAAGAGGAGAAACTGACGCCGCTTTTTTGGCAGGGGACAGGGAAGCCAGAAGGCAGGATGCGATCCCGACCGCGGTTCCTGCCAGGATACCGGGAATACTTAACCCGAATACAGGCATGTCTGCAAAATACTCCGGGCTCAGTCCCCGCAGCAATCCGCTGAGCCCCCAGATTACCAGAATACCCACGGCCGCTCCGGCCGGTATTGCCTTTTTGCAATAGGTAAGCCCTTCCTTAATCACAAATCGTTTGATCTGTTTACGGGAAGCTCCCAGACAGCGCAGCATGCCAAAAAAGCGAATCCGTTCCGAAACACTTGTCTGAAAGCTGCTGCTGATCATCAAAACGGCGGCAATCAGTACAAAAAGGAAAAGGATAACGGCTGTACCATACATGGCCAGGAAGTAAGAATCCCCGCTCTGCCCCATAGCCGCCAGCAGATAGACATTATCCTGTATCTGTTCCTGTGAGATACCGAAAGCCTGCTCTATTTTTCCTTTTTCCTCCTGGATATTGGTGAAAGGCTTAAACTGAATATAAAAACGTTCCATATAGTCTTCCGGCGGAATCGTATCATAAAATCCCTGTATTGTCATGACAATCCCTGCCTGATCCGTCTTCAGAATGGCGGCGGTATCCTCTGCCAGCGCTGTAATTGTCAGCGGGATTATGCCGCCGTCAGGCTTCTTTACTTCAATCTTATCTCCGATCTCTATTCCCAGCGTTTGGGCCATGGACGCGGTAAGCACCGCTTCCCCTGCATTCTGCGGGTATCTGCCTTCCGCCAGGCGGATCCCGATCTCTCCTGCCATCTGCTCATCCGCACCCATAATATTGGCGGCTTTTCCGTCCAGAAGATACCCTGCCAGACCTCCCGTAACCCCCACATAACCGCTCAAAGCGGCCTGTGGACGCAGTGCCAGCAGTTCCGCCTGTTCCCCGGATATATCCCGGATGTTAATATGCCAGTTCCCATACTGTTTTTTCATGCTGCGCTGCTGGGTCTGCATCTCCATGTCCGCCATTCCGAAAATAGTGGCTACCAGCGCAACAGCCAGAAGGATAACAAACAGGCTCATCCGGTTTTTATTCTTATGCTTTTTGGCATATTCATTTACCAGATCCAGATAACTATTCATGAAAGGCCTCCCTTCCGGAATTCACTTCCTCCAGACAGCCGTCAGTCACCCGGAACACCCGATCCGCATCCGCCGCGATATTCATGTTGTGGGTTATCATCAAAACGCTCTGCCGGTATTTGCGCGACATCCCGTGAAGCAGGGCAATCACCTCCCGGCTTGTTTTGGAGTCCAGGTTTCCTGTGGGCTCATCCGCCAGTATTAATGCCGGATGGTTCATCAGGGCGCGGCCGATTGCCACCCTCTGCTGCTGTCCGCCGGAAAGCTGGCTGGGCAGGTGCTTTCTTCTCTCCTTCAGCCCCAGGCTCCCCAGCAGTTCCTCCACATAGTCCATGTCAGGCTTCTTATAGTCCAGCAAAACAGGAAAGACCAGATTCTGCTCCACCGTAAGCTCCGGAATGAGATGAAAGCCCTGAAAAATAAATCCTATGTTCCTCCTTCTGAAAACCGTCAGTTCCTTTTCTTTCATGGCAAACAGATCTTTTCCGTCCAGAAACACTTTTCCTGCATTCGGCGTATCCAGTCCGCCCACCAGATTCAGCAGGGTGCTCTTTCCGGAACCGGATTCCCCCACCACCGCGGCAAATTCACCTTTTTCCAACGTGAGGGAAACCGCTTTAAGCGCCTCTACTCTTGCATCTCCTGTACCGTATGTTTTACACAGCTTATCCACCTTTAATATTTCCATGGTATACTTCCTTTCCTTCTGTTCTCTTCCGCCGCATTTCCCACGCTGCACATTTGCGCTTCCGGATACGGCGTGAATAACCTTACTGTTTTACTACGAAAGTAAGTATATCGGAAAAAGCTTACTCCCACATGTCTGCCACCTTACAGTTCTGTAAGCTTTTAATGGCTGAATCTACCGATTATCCGGAAAGAAAAGTGTGAATACCGAGCCCTGTCCCGGAACACTGTCCACTCCGACGGTACCGCCATGGCCTTCCACAATGCCCTTTGTCAGAGGAAGCCCCAGCCCTGCCCCTTCCCTGTCATTGGAAAAACGGCTGCGGTAGAATCGTTTAAAAATCGAGTACATGTCCTCGGGATGAATTCCGCTTCCGTTATCCTCCACCTGCACCCTCATACCCACACCGGTTTCTTCCCAGGAAATTTCCACCCGGCCGCCTTCTTTTGTGTGATCCAGCGCATTCTTCACCAGGTTGGATACCGCCTCCTGCATCCAGTCCCGGTCACAGATCATCCGGCTTGTCTCATCACCAGTCAGAATGATTTCCTTTTTTTCCTTCTCCGCTCTTGTTTCCAGTTCTGCCTTAATATCTTCCAGGAGTTCACGGACCTTCACATTCTGTCTTCGGAAAACTATCATGTCCGCATCAAGGCGCGCCATCTTTAAAAGGTTAAGAATCAGCGTCTGCATCCGTTCCAGCGCCTTCACAGACTTTGCTGCAAATTTTTTTACCGTCTCTTCTTCTCCCGGGTCCTGCCGGATAATATCCTGATACATAAATAACGCCGCAAGAGGTGTTTTCAGCTGATGGGATATATTGGTTATGGTATCCTGCAGGAAATCCTTCGCTTTTTTCTGAGCCTCTCTGTGGGCGTTCAGGGAAGATGCCATTTCATTCACAGCCGTGGAAAGAAGGGCAAAATCCCCCTCGTCTTCCGCAGGAATCCGCTGTTCAAAGTCTCCCTCCATAAAACGCCTGACACTTTGTTCCATTTCATAAAGCTTCCTGTGCTGTCCTGCCAGAAGCCGGTAAGTAATTCCGCCTGAACTTAAGCTTATAAGACCGCCGAAAATAAGAAAACACAGCCCCCAGCGGAATCCTATTTTTCTCAAAGGAGGAATCAGGCGTATGGACAAAGGCTCTTCGTAACCGGCGCTGTGCATCAGCTGCCTGCCCTCTTCCGCCATTTCTGCCCGGATTTCACCGCCCAGAATCCGTGCTGCTTCCACAGGCTCTATTCCGGCCTGAAGCAGCGCTCCCGCCGCCTCGGCCTGCTGCTGCAGATACAGGCTTTTTATATCCTCCATATGCACATAATATAAAAACGCTCCGGTTATTAGCATACAGACTGCAAAGAAGCCGCCTGCCCTTATAAACCTGCGCACATCCCGATCCTTATACAGACTCTCCATAACAGAATACCTCCAGTATTCCTCTTCATTCTTTCCACTGATACCCCAGTCCCCGTACCGTAACCAGATGGGACGGGGAAGAAGGATCCGCCTCGATTTTACTCCGCAGCCTTCTGATATATACCGACAGAGTATTGTCATCCACAAAATCACCGTTTCCGTCCCACAGCCTGTCCAGGATCTGCTCCCTTGTGAGAATCGCTCCCGGATTGAGAAGGAAGAGACAAAGCAGCCTGTACTCCTGAGCCGTAAGCTCCAGCGGCTGTTCTCCCAGATATGCTCTGTTCGCATGCAAATCCACATGTATATTCCCTGATTCCAGCCTTCCCCGGTCTTTTTCTTCCTCTTTTTTATCCTTTTTCCCCGCTCTGCGCAGCAGGGAATGAATCCGGGACAGCAGCTCATTAAGCCGGAAAGGCTTGGACACATAATCGTCCCCTCCCATATCCAGTCCCCTCACCACATTGACTTCTTCGTCTGCCGCAGTCAGAAATAAAATAGGTACCTCCGATTCCTTCCGCACCTTTTCGCATATCTCAAATCCGTTTCCATCAGGGAGCGTCACATCTAAAAGAAGCAGGTCATACTTCCCTTTCTCATAAATATGCAGGAATTCCTGCACGTTTCGGGCAATATCGACCAAAAATCCATCTTTTTTCAAAGAATACTCCAGCCCGTCTATCAGGCTGCCGTCATCCTCAACCAATAATATTTTATAATTTTCCATCTGAGGAACCTCTTTTCTTCCATAAAATCATTTTCTCAAACACCATAAACGGCCAATCGCCAAAGGACATCCTTATTATAAGAGGAGAGAGGAAAAAGCACAACTTTTTGTTACCCTTCACAGCCCCCCTGGATCCCAATCCGCTGTCCTTACGCTGCCCCGTCCCGTCTGATGTCTCTTCTATATATGCAAAGCTATCATAGCTAATACGTGCACCTATAATCTGTCCATCCACAAACCCACAGCTAACGCCCCACGACTCAAACGTGGCATTTGCCTTTCCACAGGATAACTAACTTATCATAGTGGTTGGCGAACCTACACTATTATATCATCGGAGGTTTTTGATTGTAAGCTTAAGCAACTGTGGACTCACCTGCATAGCAGGTGAGTTATTAAAAGATGCTATCACCAAAAAAGCATGAAAGGAAAATCCTTCCATGCTAATATACATTATTATTAACAATAAGACCTGCAACTACAGGAATTCAAACCACGTCCCTTAAAAGGACTATTTATCTTCCGCAATCACTATAGTTTCATTGGATCAGAACTTTTCTCTACATATTTTTAAGCACAAATGTAATAGGCATCTCAACTTTTGAAAACATAGCTTCGTTCCAGGAGCAAAATTCGTCGTCCCCCCAGAAAGCAACTGCGCAAGCATTATCAAACAACCCTATATTACCTACTGAAACATTGTTTCAAAGTGGTATGGAAATTTGTATAAGATTTGATTATCCATCACCAGATAAAACGACCCCTCCTTAAAATCCTTACGTTCATCTGGTGATGGTTCACCGGATACAAATGTGACATCTCCCCGTTCCTCTAAAAAACATCAAATAACTGCTCAGGTATCATATACTTGTTTATTTTTCTATGGAGTCACTTTGAGTTGAATCCGTTTTCTCCGTATTTGACTGTATATTTTCATCTTTTTGATTTTTGAGTTTACTTTCATCAATCATACTTTCTTTCACATAATATACTATCCCATCCAAATATCCGATTTCATAGATACTGTCATCTTGATAAAAAGAAGTGCTATAAATTTCATTATCATTTGAAAATTCCTCCAAAAATGGACTGTTGAAAACATTTTCAACTTCCGCCCTCGTCATTCCAATCATAATCTTTCCATTCCTTGTTCCGTAAGCACCATAATAGAAAGCATTCAGTTTCAGCTTATCATCAAAGCAAAATCTGAAATATTGATCCTCTGTTACAATTTCATATACCTTCTCTTCATCTGAAATCCCATCCACAATTTTATAATTAATTTCCAAATTACTCAAAAATTCCTGTACTTCTTCTGCCGGCATTCCGTATTTTAAATCTTTAAATTTGAGTTGTGGTTTCCTATCCTTTTCACAAAATGCAACCGGTTGGAATATATCTGAATAAACCACCGTAACCGGCTCAAATTCTACTCCGCCATTCATCTGGTCAGGTGTTCTAAGTATATCCCCATAAAGCATATAAGACCAGCTTTTACTTCCCTCTCCTTCTACCTCATAGCCACAGGCTACCAGGCTTCCATCTTTTTTTTCTGCAAACGTTACATATGCATAATTGCATTCATAAGGACTTATCATTCCATAACTTAACCGGTTCTCTATAGAATCAAATCTTACTTCATCCATCCAAACCATTTTTACATCTTCCAATACCTTGACCGGTTTTTCAATAAAATCTTTATCTCCGCTATCAAATCCGCAGCTTCCAAACGTATTATTTCCCCATGTCCATAATGTTCCATCTTCTTTAATTGCAGCCATACAAAAATTACCGCAGGTTACATATATAGCATCCTCTAACATTTTTTCAGGTTCTGCATATCGTACACCTACCGTATCCTTTATATTTTTAGCAGAAGTAGTTCTAATCTCTCCCCACCACCAAACAGAACCATCCTTTTTCAATGCAGTGATTCCTCTTATTCCGGCGCGGGCATATTTAACATCCTGCATCAAACATACCGGTTCAGATACAACGGTTACAGCCGGATTCGCAACATATTCTTCACTTCCTGATACGTCTATCCCCATTACTCCATTTAAGTTTGCACCGGCACCATATAATTCTCCCTTATCTGTCAGAAAAATCATGAAATAACCGCCGAAATCTACATGAACCACATTTTCTGCAATTTTATAAGGAGTCATTTCAAAACCGTTATCATAATCATTTTGAGGAATATATTGTTGACCATTCCCTAATTGTCCATATGTATTATCTCCATATCCCCATAAATTGTTGTCAGAATCAATGTAATAATGATTCTGATATTGATATTCATTCCTGATAAAATAATTACTTATATTAAATTCTGCACTGCCCAGTTTAAGACTATCCATATCTTCTACCCGATAAACAGGGCATTCCCTACTGTTATATCCTTCCTCTGTTTTTTGTTCAGTATCTGCCAAATTTCCACATGCAGGCAGTAATGATACCCATGCCAGTGTACTAACCAACAAAATAAGAATTTTAATATTTTTTTTCTTTTTCATGTTTACAATATTCCCTTTCATCTCTTTTTATTAGTATGTAGACATTGATACCAAAATAAAACTCAAAAATTTAAATCAAGGAGGTAATGATATGGCATATCATGCAATAATTGAAGGTTCCAGTTTAACTGTCTACAGACAGTCAGATTGTGCAAGTAATTCAAAAATTGGAACATTGTACAGTGGAGAAGTCAGCTTTCTCCAATTATAATTCTTGCGATTCCTGGAACAATTGGGGAAATGTTAGTATGCTTATGGAGCAATATCCTGTTGCTCTGCATAACCATATCAATGCGCTGAGCTTTGACCTTTAATTGTGGAGCGCATGGAAATGGCAGGGCTTGCTCTTCAAATGCTTGGTCAGAAATCGTAAGGCGAAGAATTCCTTGCTGTCAGTGAGCGGCAAGATAATTCTGATGGAACGGTTCTTTTGGAACGGTCAAAGATAATTCTACAACGCTTGTAGGAGAAATGAACGCAAATAAGAGCAAAAGTATTGCAAAGCCAGCCCTCCCTGCGCTTGAGGCTTCTGTCCCGCAAGCACAGCCTGTTTTTCTACCGCTCAATGATGGGACGTGCAGATGATCATAAAAGGCAGCCACTTAGCCGCCTTTTACTGTTATCGGTCTATAATAATGCCGCACTAACTTCACACCAGTCAGGAATTCCATTTACTTATTTTTTTCTGTATACTTAATTTGATTATCACTGTATGTACAGAACCTCATATCATCCACATGGTAGCTGTCGCCCTCCAAACAATACTCCAGCTGTATATACCCTAAATAACAAGCTGGTGATACCTGGAGCGCTATGTCACAATATATTTTATCCTCGTATATATAATATGCTATATTTCCGCCATACCCAATCAGGTCAAAAAGATTTGACAACGTTTCAATTTCTGCAACATGAAATTCTATTACTTTATCGCCTAAATCCAGAACGGCTATTCCATCATCCCTTATTACACTGCTTATGTTCCGGTCCAGGTATCCGATCGCTTCTTCATACGGAATTTCTAACATATCGTCTAGTTTAATGACATGCAGATTCGTAATAAAAAACCCTGTCCCTTCTTCTTCTATTAACACTACAGCCACGTTGGAATCGGCTTCAAATAGGGTTAGTGACGGGGCGAAAGCAGGATTTGACAGATTTTTACCTGACAGGGCAAGATATTTATTTTGGAAAGAGAGATAAATATCATCAAAATAAACATCCTCCTCTTTCCCATAGTAAAGATGTAAATTCTCTTCAGGAATAGAAGCAATGATATTAAACGGCTCTGTATTGTTAGTGTCCTCTTGCTCCGGAAGCAGCGTATCAGAGGGATTTATATCTTCTTCTGGTTCTGAAGATGCTGCTTCTATAGTTATAGTATTGCTTTCACGGGCAGCCTCTTTTATATTAGTATCAGCTTTTGTACAACCTGATACTAATATAAGAAAAAGAGAAAATATAATAATTTTTTTACTCTTATGTTTGCAAACCATTTATCCCCTCCATCTTTCAATCATACTGATTAGCATGAGATATACATATAAAAAGCATCTCAGGGTAATGTATTTATATTTAAAGTATACCATAATTGTCACGTTTTTGTATATGATTTAGTTCCGATATGATACCGGCATATTAGGTGATCTGTTAAATCCAATAATACAAATTTATCCAAACAACTATTTACTTTTATACTGATTTCAAGTTTACAAATTATATTTTTTTGCCTTTAGGTATCAAAACTTTCGGCCAATTACTGAGTTGGATTCTGAGTCCGAAGTAGAAAAAGAGCCTAAACCATTGATTTCATCTCTCTTGCAAGCGAGCCGGCTTGCAAGGATTCCTGTAAGGGGCGATATTAGCACGCAGCGATAAGCAAAAACGACTAAAGTCGTTCCCCTGTAAGGAACCTCGCTGGCCGGTGCGGATCAGGGCGGACAGCAGGACGGCGGGACCGGTCAAAGCAGGACGGGGCAACGCAAGGGCAGCAGATTGGGATCCAGGAGCTGTGAAGGGTAACAACTTTTTATCTTCATCCGGACAGATATAATTGACATCCCCATTCTGCTGGATTATGATAGGAAAGGACTATTGTCAGGTCAAATGCCATCAGTAATTCCGGGATATTTGGCCTTGCAGGCAGCTGCCGGATGACCATATATGTTCACTTGGTCTGCTGCCTTTGCATGAATCAAAAGTGGGAGGTATATCCGGCCAGTGGAACCGGAGAAAAAAACATGGAAAATTTGAATATTCCTAAAAACTACCAGTCTGCCTTATCCCTTCATGATACCCAGATCGGTATTAAGACGGTAAAAGATTTCTTTCAGACCCTTCTTGCAGAACGGCTGAACCTGCTGCGTGTATCCGCTCCTCTTTTTGTGGATCCGGCTTCCGGGCTGAACGATAACTTAAATGGTGTGGAACGTCCCGTCGCTTTCGGAATCAAGGAACAGAACGATTATGAAGCGGAGATCGTGCAGTCTCTGGCTAAATGGAAGCGTTATGCATTAAAAAAATACGGATTTATGCCCGGCGAGGGCCTGTACACCGATATGAGCGCTATCCGCAGAGATGAGGTTACGGATAATATCCATTCCATTTATGTGGATCAGTGGGATTGGGAAAAGATTATTACCAAAGAAGAACGCACTCTGGACACACTGAAGGATGTGGTGCGTATTGTATACAAGGTGCTTCGGAAAACAGAAAAGTTTATGTCTATCCAGTATGATTACATAGAAGAAATCCTTCCTCATGATATCTTCTTCGTAACCACACAGGAGCTGGAGGATATGTTCCCTGATAACACTCCCAAGGAAAGGGAATATTATATAGCCAAGGCCAAAGGCGCTGTCTGCATCATGCAGATCGGTGATGTCATGGAATCCGGAGAACGCCATGACGGCCGTGCGCCGGACTATGATGACTGGTCGCTGAATGCGGATATCGTGGTCTATTATCCGGTTCTGGATATCGCACTGGAGCTTTCCTCCATGGGCATCCGTGTGGATAAGGACGCTCTTCTTTCCCAGCTTCAGAAAGCCGGATGTATGGACAGAGCCGGCCTTCCCTTCCAGAAAGCCATCATTGAAGAAAAGCTTCCTTTTACCATCGGCGGAGGTATCGGGCAGTCCCGTATATGTATGTTCTTCCTTCGGAAAGCCCATATCGGCGAGGTACAGTGTTCCCTCTGGCCGGATGATATTACAGCGGAAGCGGAGAGCCATGGCGTCCATCTTCTGTAAATGCCAGGCTTCGAAGGACAGGAAGAATACCTTCTTTAAATAGACAGAAAAGTTTACCTGCATCCTGCCGTTTTTACGGCAGGATGTTTTCTACAGGGAAACGCGTTCCTTCCTCCCTGCTATTCCTTTTTTCCTCAATCCTGATCATAATCTGCGTGATATAATCATTCTTGTCCGCGATCACAAATTCGTTCAATCCCATTTCATAAGCATACCCAACGAGCCCAAAGCCATTTTCTTCCGCAAATGATACCATCCTGGCATACATCAGAGGTAATTTGTCCCACGCTCCTTTTTGGTAACCGCATAAATACTTTCCCCTGGGTTTTATTGCCCTCTGCGCCGATGAAGAACCGCTCAGAGCCGGGGTATAGATACCGTCATAATCATCAAATTCCTCATTCAAAACCTTATCAACAGAAATAAAACCGCCGATTCCCATACGGATTTGTTCGATGCTCCATACATCTTTTATATAGGTAAATAAATCAGAGAAATCATCCTCTGAAAAATCATACGGAAGAATCAAATATTCTTCTTCCTCACATTCTGTTATTCTGATTTCCTGCTCCTGCAACGTATCGCAAAATTTTACCTGTTCCTTTTTAGCATGCAGTATCTGTCTTACCCTCTTTAAATTTTGTATCTGAGCATCTATTTCTTTTTCCTTTGTTTCAGAGATTTTTATAAAGCTGTCAGAATCAGGGGTATGTAAATACTTCTGTATTTCTTCAATACTCATATTCAGATCTTTCAGCATCCGAATATACTCAAAATCTATACTTTGAGAGAAATTATAATATCTATAACCGTTATCTCCTTTTGTATCGGGTGAAAAAAGGCCGATCGTATCATAGTAATGCAGAGTCCGTTTATTCACCTCATGTAATTTGGCAAATTGAGCAGTAGTTAATTGGATTTTACTTTTTTTCATTTTTTCAGATCTCCTTATTGACTTTACAGTTACTGTAAACATTATCATTCGATTTGTAAACTAAAACTTTACAGCGGCTGGAGGTCACTCGGCACCTGGGGAGTTTTCGTCAGAAAAAAAGACAAGGAGAAATAAATATGAAGATTACCTTACGAGAATATCAAAAAGAGGATTTTCAGGAATTGGAGAATATAATTCGGGAGACATGGCATTACGATGAATTCAGCAGTTCCGAGACGGCTGCCCGATTAGCCCGTGTCTTTTTAAACAGCTGCTTAACCAATCACACCTTCTCCCGTGTTGCGGTATGGAATGGCAAACCAGTGGGAATTATTTTGTGTAAATTTATAGCCGGCTATAAATGCCCCCTGAAATACAGGGCAGCACAAATAAAATCCATTCTGTCTCTGTATTTATCCAAAGAGGGGCGAAACGTATCAAAAATTTTCGGGAATGTAAACGGTATTGATAAACAGCTTTTAACCGATGCCGGGAAATCTTATCCGGCTGAACTCGCACTGTTTGCCGTCGATCCCTCCTGCAGGGGAAAAGGAATAGGAAAGATGCTGTTTCAGGCTGTTCTGGATTATCTGAAGGAACAAAAGCTTGATGAATTTTACTTATTTACCGATACAAGCTGTAATTATGGTTTCTATGAACATCAGGGAATGAGACGGCGCTGCGAAAAAGAACATATTTTCAATATTAACGGACAAACCGCAAAAATGAGCTTTTTTATTTACGAATACCATTGTTAAATGCTGAATGCCTCCCATAAATGATACCGATCGATTGACTTTCAGGCAATAGCATAATATGATTAATAAGTCTTGAACAATGTGGATTCGCGGAAATACGGCAAATGTCTCAGCAGGCAGGAGAACCCTCGGTTCTATGCCGGCGTGCCCGTTTGGCCCGTTGTCTGCGGGAATAAAAGGATGCAGAATATATGGATGGAAAATTAAGATGCATGACTTCCGTTTATCTGTCAAAAAGCAATAAAATGCTTTTGCTTTACCGTCAGGGAAGCAGTGTTGTAAATAATTTATGGATTGGTTCTGCGGGAGGCCATTTCGAGAAAGATGAGCTGAATGATGCAGGTGCATGTGTTTTAAGGGAATTGGAAGAGGAAACGGGACTTACAGCAAGTGAAATTTCCGAGCTTTCCTTAAGATATGTCACTTTAAAAAGAACAAAAGGGGAACTGAGGCAGAATTATTACTTTTTTGCCGAATTAAAGGAGCATGTGGATACAGATATTATATCCAACGAAGGAATCTGTAAATGGTTTGATTATGACGAATTAAATTCATTGGAAATGCCTTTTACCGCTCAGTATGTGATCAGGCATTATCTTGAAACCGGAAGACTGAATGATAAAGTATATGGCGGAATTGCGGATGGGGAAAAAGTAGTATTTATTGAAATGCCGGAGTTCTGAGCAACAGATCATATTGGCTTCTATGAAAAATACGGATTTGTCTATAAAGAAAACCGCCCGGATACAGGCGGGGAAGACAGCCGGATATATTATAAACAGCTATAGCAAGCAAAAGACCCGCAGCCTGCGGGAATAACCATCATTTCAGGAGGTAACAAATGACTGCCAGTCAACTGCTTCTCCGTCCGCTGACGGAGGATGATATTCCTACTATTTTTTCTCTCACATCCGATCCCGAAGTCGCCAGGTTTATGCGCTTCTCCACACACAAAAGCTTGCAGGAGGCGGAAGACTTATACCAGGAATATACGTCTCCCGGTAATTACGGATATATGATCTGCCTGAAGGACGATCTGACCCCCGTAGGGGTTGCCGCTCTGAAAAAAGAGGAAAACGAGGAGTACACCCGTTCCATGTCTGTCTATCTTTATCCCCGTTTCTGGAACCGGGGCTACAGCACGGAAGTAATCCTGCATTTAAAAGAAGCTGCTGTCCGGGAAGGCATAAAATGCCTAAAAGCCTATGTGGTCCAGGATAATACCGGTTCCTGCAGGGTTCTGGAAAAGCACAGGTTTTCCCTGGAAGAAGTCCTGCATTTTCCGGATCTTCCTTCGGGGCTGTGCATTTATACTCAGCAATTATAATATCATACTTTATCTGTCTGCAAAAAACGCCCGGAGCAATCAGCCCCGGACGTTTTTCATATTTTCAAATCTACTGTGTTCTTTTCCCCGACATTGTCTGGGAAACCACACTTTCCATCATATCGGCACTCAGAGCGCCGGATACATAACCGAACACATTCCCGTCCTTGTCAATCATAAAGGTAGTGGGGAAGGAACGGATACCGTACTGGTTGAATATTTCGCCGGTGGTATCCATTACTACCGGGAAGGTATAGCCATTATCAGTGAGGAATTTTTCCACCTCTTCCTGTGTGCCGTCCTGGTTATAAGGATATCCGTCCGTTTTCGGATTGGCTACCCCAAGCACCACAAGATCCTCTCCGTTGTTTCCATACTTTTCATACAGCTTCTGGATATCCGGCATTTCTCCCTTACAGGGCGGACACCAGGTAGCCCAGAAATTCAGGAATACGGTTTTTCCTTTATAATCGGAAAGCGTATGCGTCTCCCCATATTGATCCACCAGGGTAAAATCAGGGGCCCCTATTTTCTCTTCTTTGGAAGTCTCCTCGGCTGCCGTTTCTGCAGCAGAAGCATTTTCCGCATTTCCATCCGTTCCGGCTGCTGCACCATTTTCTCCCGAAGCCTCCGTCCCGTTATCTGCGGACTGCGTTTCCTGAACCTGCTGTGTTTCGCCTCCCAGCTGAACCTTGGACAGATAGCTGGTAATTCCGTTCATAAAGCCGGTCAGGGTCATAACACCCATAAGAATCAGCAGGACTGCTCCGATCTTGACCGTATATTTGACCACATTCCTCTTTTTCTTAAAGAAATCAAGGACAGAGCCGGTGAAAATACCTACAAGAAGGAAGGGAATGACAAATCCAAGTGTATAAACACCTACAAGAAGGAATCCTTTGGCTGAAGATGCGGAGGAAGATGCCATCAGCAGCACGCTGCCCAGAGTAGGCCCTACGCAGGGAGTCCAGGCAAAGCTGAAGGTAAAGCCGAGAATCAGCGCCACCAGCGGATTCATGGAAAAACGATCCAGCCGGAAGGGCAGCCTGTGCTCTCTTTCAATGGTTTCCGAGCGGCCGAACAGCCCCAGCTGATACAAACCGAACAGTATCATGATGATGCCGCTGACCCGCGCGAACCAGGCACGGTTGCTGGTAAAGAAACGGCCCATGGCGGTAAAGCCGAATCCCAACAGGAAAAAGGTAAAGCTGACGCCCAGTACAAAAAACAGCGTATTCACCATCACCTTTTTACGAGGGTAATGTACGTTTCCATTTTCGTCCACCGTCTTGGTTCCCCCGGCCAGATAACTGACATACAAAGGAACAAGCGGCAGCACACAGGGGGAGAAAAAACTGAGAAGCCCCTGTATAAATACGGTAATTACCGGAATTCCGGTTTCAACTGACAGACCCATAATCATCTCCTATAAAATAAATATTAGTTAACTGCTGCAAAGAAATCATTGAATGTTTCACTCATGGTAGGATGGTTATATATATTATCCCGAAGAACTGTATACGGAATTTTTGCATCCATGGCAAGCTTAATCAGATTAATCAGTTCATGGGATTCGGCACAGTAAAAATGTGCTCCCAGAATCTGACCCGTACCGGCATCGATCACTGCCTTCAGCATACCTGTCGTGGCTTTCAGCACACGTGCCCTGGGAGCCGCTGCGGTCATCATACGGGCAACCTTCACCTCGAAACCTGCTTCGCGGGCCTCTTTCTCCGTCATGCCGACCCTTGACAGCGGGGGATCGAGAAATACGCTGTAGGGTACTGCCCCTCTGTTCTGTGTGGTACGGCTTCCGTCGCCCAGAATCTGGGATTTCACAATACGGCTGTCATCCAGGGATATATAAGTAAACTGAAGTCCGCCGGCCACATCTCCCATAGCCCAGATGTGGGGAACGGAGGTACGCAGCCCTTCGTCGGTTTGAATGGCGCCCCGTTTCGTCAGCTGGATTCCTGCTTTTTCGGGATGAAGGCCTTCCACGTTGGGCCTTCGTCCGGTGGCGACTAATATCGCCTGCACGTGAAGCGTCTCTTCCCCGTCTCCGGTTTTCACCGTTACCTCTGCCCCGTCGGTACCATCCTTTACCTCAGTGACTTCCGAACTGCGCAGAATACGGATTCCTGTTTCCGTCATATGGGCGAGCACCGATGCGGCCACTTCCTCATCCTCTCTGGGTATAAAGCGTTCTCCATCCTGGATAACAGTTACTTTCGAGCCAAAATTCGTATAATAGGATGCAAACTCAAGACCGATATAACCGCCGCCGATAATGAGAAGCCTCTCCGGCAGCTCTTCCAATTCCATCATTCCTTCGCTTGTATAAGCATAACGGCTTTCCTTCAATCCTGCAATAGGGGGAATAAAGGGTTTTGCACCTGTATTGATAAAAAATCTCTTTCCATATAATTCTTCCCCGGTTCCATCGGGATAAGACACCTGAATTTTATGGTCATCCAGAAAAGATGCTGTCCCTGTGATCACTTCAACGCCTGCTCCCACGGCCTTTGCCAGATTCTTCTGACGCAGATCTGAAATGATCTGTCTTTTTTCTTCTATTGTCCGCCGATAACGCGCTGCTTTTTCCTGAAAGCTGCCGCCGGCCTCCGCGGAAAGTCTCGCACTGTTTTCCAGAAATTTGCTGGGAATGCAGGCTACATTGATGCAGGTGCCGCCATACATTTTATCGGAACGCTCGATAAGCGCTGTTTTCTCTCCTTTTGCAGCCAGGGCACCGGCCAATGTTTTTCCGCCCTTTCCAAACCCTATAATGATATTATCAAATTCCTTCATTTCGCTTCCCCTTTTCTTTTTCTTGAAAATAATTGCTTCTCTACCTCTCCCACTGTAATCTGTTTCAGCTTATCCAGACATAAGCCATTCAGTTCCAGGTAGATGCCGTTCATTACCTCTGCCATTCCGGAGGCGATAAGACAGCTCATATCGCTGTCCCCGCTGCGCCAGGATGCATCCACAAACCGGATGGAAAGAGCTTCGGCAATCCGATACAGAGTAATATCGCCGGCCTTTTCCACAGAGGAATAACCGCCTACCTTTCCTTCCTTCGTCTGTACAAGTCCGGCCCTTTTCAGTCTGGCCATCACCTTTCTCACGCGGGCAGGATTGGTACAGATATTCTTCGCCAGCTCCTCACTGGGAACCATACCGTTCTTATGCTTCAAATATACCAGCCCATGCACAGCCACACAAAAATCACTGTTCAATTCCGCTCTCCTTTCTGACTTTTTAACTGTAATTATTTTCTTTACATTTGATACTGTAACTATATCATTTACAGATAATGTTGTCAACACTATTTTTCGGATTATTTGACAATTTCATCTGCAGGCACTAAAATCAGAATTACAGAATAAAACAAGGAAACTGATAAGGAGGCTATATATGCTTCAGATAAAAGCTTTGCAGGAAACGGATCCTCAGTGGGAACAGGTTTGTGCGTATGCGGCTGCCTGCTCCTGGAAAGCCGGGCCTTTTCTTGCAAAGGATATGACAGAGCATTTATTTACCGGCTGGGAAAGAGTCTTTGCCGCCTATATCAATGAGGAAATTGCGGGTTACTGTACTCTGGCCCGTAAGGATTGTATCCCTGATGTCCCTTATTCTCCCTATATCGGCTATATGTTTGTGGACGAAAAATACCGCGGCAGACGCCTGAGCCAAAAGCTCATCCAATGCGCCATGGCCTATGCCGGGGAACTGGGTTTCTCAAGGGTCTATCTTGTCAGCGGGGAAAAAGGATTGTATGAAAAATATGGATTTACCAAATTAGAAGAGAGAGAAGATATCTGGGGAAATAAAGAGCAGATTTTTTCAGCGGCATTATAAATAAAAAAGAACAGGCAATATTCTTCCGGCCGGAATCATGGCCGGAAGAATTTTTTTTATGTTTTTTCATTTTATATGGAAGGCACAGGTATTCTTTTGCCATCTGTTTCACAGTTGCTCCTGTTTTCCCGGTTCATAGCCTTGTTTTCCGTTCCCAGAAGGAAAGGACAGATATCCCTGCACCGATGACAGCTGATCCGCCAGTCTCCCTTCACTTCACCGAAAGCATAATCCCAGCATGCATTTTGATTCATTTCCGGACTTTCCAACGCATTGACCGGACAGATCTCAACACAGAGGTTACAGTTATTGCAGATATCCGCCTTCAGCTCATCAGCCTCCAGCGCAAGCTCCGTCAAAATCACGCTGAGCCATACCATACTCCCATATTCCGGGGTAAGCAGCAGTGTATTTCTTCCAATCGTACCCAGTCCTGCCGCCTGGGCGGCATGCTTGGCGGAAACAATACTCCTCCATCTCCCCGTTTTTTCATCCATCTCCGATCCGTTCGTCCTCAGAGGCACCGCCAGAACATGGAACTTTTCCATATCGGCGCAGAATTGAACTGCCATTTTATCCATTTTGTCCGACAAAATATTCCGCACTACCGTATAGGGTACCCCTGTTTTACAGGCCAGAGTCCCGGCCGGGAACCGGCAGGCGAAGACAATTACCGATTGGCAGGAAGGCAGCACATCCAGCGGGTGATACCCCTCCGGCGCTTCACCGAACCGCTCAACACCCGCTATACCGCACAAATCTGCTCCCAGCTCATATAACCTTTCTTTTATTTCCTTTTTAGTTATCTCCATAAAATGTCCTCCTTGTCATTATGCGCCGGCTTTACTACTTTGAAAGCCTTTTCTTCATGATAACAAGCACATGCGACAGCTATATGTCGTAATTAGAAAGAAATTTCTGTGCGGTAAGAATCAGATCCTCCTTATACTCCTCCGGCCCCACTACCCGTACCCTGTCGCCAAAACTGAGAAGCAGCGCCTTCCACAGCCGTTCACCGGGCGGTACATAAATAAACGTCCTGCACTGCCCATCCGGCAGCCTTTCTACAGCACAATCCGGAAAGAATTCTTCCATAAGATCGGCTTCTTTTTCATGAAAATGTATCTCTATGGCAATACAGGTCCGGTAATATTCCTTTTCCGATTCTTTCATCCGTTCCCGGATATCTCCATGATCTCTTACCGCTTTCCGTTCTTCTATTGTAATATCCCGCATTCTGGCTATTTTGTAAGTCCGGTATGCCTGCCTTTTTTCCGAATAAGCAAACAGATACCAGGCATACCATTTATAATGGATAGCCAGCGGTTCCACACTTTGCTGTGACTGTGTTCCGTCCGCCTTTTGATAAGAAAACGATACAACGTTTTTATTATGAATCGCTTTTTCCAGAAGCCGATTGGAATCCTGAACCTTTTTATTCTCCCTGGATACGCCAAAATCCCAGAAAACCTTCTGTCCGCCTTCTTTCTCCACGATAGCGTTATATTTCTCTATCAGCCCGTCCAGCGTATCACTGGTATAAGATGTGGCAAGGCTTTCCAGCGCCTTCCGGATCATCTGCTGTTCATCCTCCCGGATATTCAGGTTTTTCATCTTATAAGTCGGCAGAATGGAATAGCCCCCGTATTTTCCCCCGGCAGCGTATACCGGTATTCCGATAGAAGAAATGCTGACTATATCCCTTTGGATCGTCCGGACGGATACGCCGAAACGTTCCGCCAGATAACGGGCGGAAACATTGTCATGATTGACTAAGTAGATTATGATTTCCAGCATTCTGTCAATTTTCATACCCTCTCCTGTTCTTTTTTATATAAATACCTGTGTAAAAACCGCAGGGAACGTTGGTATCAAATCAATCACGTTCACCTGCGGCTTTCCTATGTTAACCGTATTTAATTCTTAATGCCGCATCAGCGCTGAACTCTTCCTGATGCATCTCCGCCTGCCAGCTTCATCACTTCATCTACAGTAACCATATTGAAGTCCCCTTCAATACTGTGCTTCAGACAGCTTGCCGCCACCGCGAATTCAATAATCTGCTGAGGCTCCATATTCTGCAGGCAGCTGTAGATCAGACCTGCTCCAAATGAATCCCCTCCGCCTACGCGATCCACGATATGCATGAGATAATTCTTGCTGAAATAATAATTTCCTTCATCAAACAGCATTGCCGCCCATTTATTGTCATTCGCGGATATGGAGCTTCTCAGGGTAATGGCAACCTTGCTGAAACCGAAACGGTCGGCCAGCTGCTTCGCCACATCCTTATAGCCTTCATGATTCACCTGTCCGCTCGTTACATCCGTATTGGCAGCTTTGATGCCGAACACATCACCGGCATCCTCTTCATTGGCAATACATACATCCACATATTTACAGAGCTCACCCATTACCTGGCCTGCTTTTTCCTTGCTCCAGAGCTTATTTCTGTAGTTCAGGTCGCAGCTTACGGTAATGCCTTTTTCTTTTGCCTTCTTCACCGCTTCCATACAGATCTCTGCAATATTATCTCCAAGGGCGGGAGTAATTCCTGTAAAATGGAACCAGTCCGCGCCTTCAAAAATCTTATCCCAATCAAAGTCCTCCTTAACCGCCTCTGCGATGGAGGATCCCGCACGGTCGTAAATAACCTTGGAAGGACGCTGGCTCGCTCCTTTTTCCAGGTAATAAATACCCACACGGTTTCCGCCCCTCACAATATCTGAGGTGTCCACACCGAATTTACGTAAGGAATTTACGCCTGCCTGTCCGATTTCGTTTTTGGGAAGCTTGCTTACGAACTTGGAATCCAGACCGTAATTTGCCAGGGAAACAGATACGTTTGCCTCGCCGCCGCCATAAGTGGCAACATATTTTTCCGCCTGCACAATACGGTAATAGCCTTCCGGCGCCAGCCTCAGCATAATCTCTCCAAATGTTACTACTTTGCTCATGATTTCCTCACCTTTCTTTTTCAGCCTTCACTTCCGTTATCCTGTTTTATTTCTGTACCAGATGTACGGCAAAGCCGCCAATCTCTTCCTTCAGGTAAATAGCCTTCAGATTTCCTTTGTCATCATACTTCGCGCTGGAAGGGTTAAATTCCACACCCTGATTTTCCAGATAGTTCACCGCTCTGTCAATATAGTTGGTACGGATTCCGATATGGCCCTTCGCTCCCAGTCCGGGTGTCTTCATCACCTCTACCGCCGTTCCTGCGAATACTGAACCGGATCCTGTTTTCTTCTCTAACCCGAAAATGGATTCGAAGCGTCCTGCGGTTTTGTCCGCCGCTTCCTCATCCGTCTCATTAATGCCCACATGAGCCAGTTCAAAGCCCAGCATCTGCTCGACCGCTTCCCTTGTCAAAGCCTCAATCTTATCAAATTCACCGGCTTTAATCAAATCATCCTTTACCATCCAGCTGCCGCCGCAGGCAATGATCTTATTAAAGCTCAGATATTCATTCAGATTCTTGGCGCTGATGCCTCCGGTAGGCATAAATTTCATATTCACATAAGGAGCGGACATCGCCTTGATCATGGCAAGCCCTCCTGCCGCTTCCGCCGGGAAAAACTTCACCACATCCAGCCCCAGGGAAATAGCCTGTTCAATATCGCTGGGATTGGAACAGCCGGGCGTTACCGGAATTTTATTATCCACACAATACTTCACAACCTCAGGATTCAGCCCCGGGCTGACAATGAAGGTTGCTCCTGCTTCCATCGCCTCATCCACCTGCTTTGTGGTGAGAACCGTTCCGGCTCCCAGCAGCATGTCCGGAAAAGCCTTGCGGATAGCTGCAATAGCCCCTGCCGCCGCTGCCGTACGGAAGGTCACCTCCGCACAGGGAAGTCCGCCCTTACATAAGCTTTCCGCCAGCGGAACTGCATCTTCCACTCTGTCAAGCTTCACAACAGGCACAATACCGATTTTTCTGATTTGCTCCAAAACTTCATTCATTCTGATTCCCTCCCTTATCCAGGTCATCCTATGTTTTTCTATCCCATTATATCATGTACTTCATACTATTTACTATAACATCTTCTTTCTTCCAGGTCTTGTTTCTTTTTTTCGGAAATATGGGTTTTTTTGAACTGTAACTGCCGGAACACGAAATGCTGTAAATTAATCTTGTTTTTTATCGGAATATCTGGTATTCTCGTATTACGATAATTTCAAAATGTCTTTTGAATCTTTGAGAAATCTCTCTGTAATTGTTCATTCCCCATTTCCACCTCGCGTATCCCGTCCCTTTCTTCTGTCCCCTCCTGCCATTCCCTGGATTTTATCCGGCGGCGTACTCCATGGTCCGGCTGCTGCA